>WBZR01000115.1_pt1 | contig 139920 bp, 119 predicted proteins | sample 5204231 | NCBI WGS metagenome assembly WBZR01 (sample SAMN12412403, study PRJNA552823) | activated sludge metagenome | isolation source: activated sludge from anammox sidestream of wastewater treatment plant... | place: USA: Virginia | collected 2017-08
AGTTTAATGAAAGAAGGCTGGAGATGGCGCATGACGCCCGGATGAACCTCAAGAAATGGGACAGCATCACCTGTCGCACCTGTCACAAGAAACCGGCGCCTCCAGGAGAAAGTGCACAGGCAGAACATAAAAAGATGGAAACAGAAGGTGCAACCTGTATAGATTGCCACCAGAATCTGGTGCATGAAGAGGTGCCGATGACGGATTTGAATGCCAGCATTGCACAAGGAAAACTGGTATTGAAACCTGAAGATGAAGGCGAAGAAGATGAGGCTGAAGAAGCTGCTGAAAGCGCGGATAGCGGAGACAGCGAATCCTCCTCTAGTGACAATGATAACGACAGCGATGACGAGTAAATCTTAATCGCTAACGCTTGCTGTTAACGTATGAGCAGGTTGCAATCTTTGTGGGAATGAATAGTTCCAGGGTTGCAACCTGTTTTTTGTTGAAAATCTGTGACTCTGGGTTGGTGAGTACAAGTAGTGGTGCTTAGATAGGGGGCGAGTAAAAGACAATATGGGTAGTAAGCTTTATATTAAAACTTTCGGTTGTCAGATGAATGAATACGATTCGGACAAAATGGCTGATATTCTTTTGTCTGAAAAGAGTATGGAGTTAACTGAAATAGTGGAAGAAGCCGATCTGATCCTGTTTAATACATGTTCTGTTCGTGAAAAAGCACAGGAAAAGGTATTTCATGATTTGGGGCGTGTTAGACACCTTAAAAATAATAATCCGGACCTGCTGATTGGTGTGGGGGGGTGTGTAGCCAGTCAGGAGGGTTCGGAGATAGTGAAGCGTGCTCCATTTGTGGATCTGGTATTTGGGCCACAAACATTGCATAGATTGCCTGATTTGATTGATGCTCGTAGGCGTACCGGGAAACCTCAGGTCGATATTAGTTTTCCTGAGATAGAAAAATTTGATCGTTTGCCCCCTGCACGAACAGAAGGAGTCACAGCTTTTGTTTCAATTATGGAAGGGTGCAGCAAATACTGTAGTTTTTGTGTTGTTCCGTATACCCGAGGAGGAGAGGTTTCGAGACCGCTGGATGACGTGCTTGCCGAAGTGGCTGGACTTGCAATACAAGGTGTTAAAGAAATTACTTTGCTTGGACAAAATGTAAATGCGTATTTGGGCAAGGCCACTGGTGATGAAATTGCCGATTTTGCAACATTATTGGAGTACATTCATGAGGTTCCGGGTATAGAGCGAATCAGGTATACGACCTCCCATCCAAGAGAATTTACCGCCAGATTGATTGAAACATACCGGCATTTGCCAAAATTGGTAGGTCACGTACATTTGCCAGTGCAGTCTGGCTCGGACAGAATTTTGACAGCGATGAAGCGTGGTTACACCACGCTTGAATATAAATCCATTATTCGTAAACTGCGTCTTGCCCGGCCGGGGATATCAATATCATCCGATTTTATTATCGGATTTCCTGGAGAAACAGATGATGATTTCGAGGCAACAATGAAACTGATTGATGATATCAATTTTGATGAATCATTCAGCTTTATTTATAGCCCGCGTCCAGGAACACCGGCGTCAGATTTGCCTGACGATACACCTCATCAGACAAAGTTAACAAGATTGTATCGTTTGCAGGAAAAAATTCAGTTGAATGCCCAAACGATTAGTCAGGCGATGGTGGATACGGTTCAGCGTATCTTAGTAGAAGGCCCATCAAAAAAAGATCCAGGCGAGCTTTATGGAAGGACGGATAATAACCGGGTAGTCAATTTCGCAGGTCGTGCCAAGCTCATAGGAAGTTTTATTGATATCAGAATAACAGCAGTTTCATCCCATACATTGCGTGGTCAAATTCTTACCTGATAGCGATCGCAGTATTTCGCCAACTTTCAATTCACATAGTTAATGCCAGCTTCAGATATAGATGTGGAGTATAAATTGGCAAACCAATCCAAGCCGGTTGAACTGGTATTTTCTCCTACGAACAATGAGCGCCTTGCTAATCTTTGTGGCGCGCTTGATGAAAATCTTAAGCAGATTGAATCAGCTTATGATGTAGTTATTTTGCGTAGAGGGGCACATTTTAAGATATATGGCCCTATAGAGCGTAAGCGTTTGGCAACACAGGCGCTACAGAAATTTTATGATGAAGCTAATCATCATCTTGGTGTTGAGCAAATACAACTGGGTTTGATCGAAATTCAAAAAAATCCTTCTTTTTCTTCTGGAGATTCAGAAGAAATTACTGCAAATTCCAACACGGCCTCAGTGGAGCTTGTTACTCGACGCGGCAATATTCATGGGCGCACTATACGGCAGACAAGCTATCTCTCTCAGATTAAGTCTCATGATGTTACATTCGGTATTGGACCAGCAGGTACAGGTAAGACTTATCTTGCAGTTGCCTGTGCAGTTGATGCGTTGGAACGGGAATTGGTCGGGCGGGTAATTTTAGTGCGCCCGGCAGTAGAGGCAGGAGAAAGATTGGGTTTTTTGCCGGGAGATATGGTGCAGAAAGTGGATCCTTACTTAAGGCCGCTTTATGATGCACTGTATGACTTAATGGGCTTTGAAAAAGCCAGTAAGAATTTTGAAAAAGGTATTATCGAAATTGCTCCATTGGCTTTTATGCGCGGCCGGACTCTCAACCAGTCATTTATTATTTTGGATGAGGCTCAGAACACCACGCCTGAGCAGATGAAAATGTTTTTGACTCGTATCGGTTTTGGTTCTAAAGCTGTTATTACGGGTGATGTAACCCAAATAGATTTGCCCAAACAGCAAAAGAGTGGGCTGGTTGAAGCTGAACAAATTTTGAAGAATGTGAGTGGGATTGCATTTACGCGTTTTAAAACGGAAGATGTAGTTCGACATCCGTTGGTTCAACGTATAGTCAACGCTTACGATGAATATGCTACTGAAAAAAAATCTTCCAGTTGATCTATCAGATCATGAGTGCAAGCTCAGTTTGACGGTGCAGTATGCTGTTGAGAAAGCAGATATTCCAAGTAGACAGCAGTTTCGTAGATGGGTAAAAGCAGCATTAAAAAAATCGGCAGAGATTGTAATTCGTATCGTTGATGAGCCAGAAGGTGAAATACTCAATCGTGATTTTCGTGGCAAAAATACAGCGACCAATGTGCTGACGTTTGTGTACGAAGATGAAGCCCCTCTATTGGGTGATATAGTGTTATGCGCGCCCGTGATTTACAGTGAAGCGCGGCAGCATGGAAAAGATTTGATAGCGCACTACGCCCACCTTACCATCCACGGTGTGTTGCATTTACAAGGCTATGATCATATTTGTGATGACGATGCTGTTGCGATGGAATCCCTCGAAACAAAAATTCTTACCAGACTTGGCTACCCTGACCCATATATCACCCAACATTAAGTTGATATAGGCTGGCACGAGACCATCTTTTCATTTTCGATGTTATAAGACTTCATGAACGAAACCTCCTCTAAAGTTGGCTGGTTTGAGCATATCAGCACATTATTATCACGCAAACCGGAAGATCGCGATCAGCTGCTTGCTTTGTTGCATTCTGCTTATGAGCGCAATTTGCTTGAAGCTGATGCATTAGCGATGATCGAAGGGGTGATGCAAGTTTCCGAAATGCAGGTGCGCGATGTCATGATTCCTCGCTCGCAAATGGATACGATCGATATTAATGAGAAGCCTGAAGAATTTATTCCTGTCGTTATTGAGACTGCGCACTCACGCTTTCCAGTTATAGAGGGTAGTAAGGATCAGATTATCGGTATATTGCTGGCAAAGGATTTATTACGTTATTACGCGAGCAAGGGAGAATTCAATATAAGAGATATGCTGCGTCCAGTGGTATACATTCCTGAATCGAAAAGATTGAATATCCTATTGAAGGATTTTCGTAGCAATCGTAACCATATGGCCATTGTTGTCGATGAATATGGTGGTGTAGCGGGGCTTGTCACAATTGAAGATGTTTTGGAACAAATTGTCGGGGATATTGAGGATGAATATGACTTTGACGAAGAGGACGCCTATATCGTTGCAGATACAGATGGTCACTATCGCGTCAAGTCTATTACAGAAATATCCAGTTTTAATGAGACATTGGGCGCAACACTTAGTGACAAGGAGTTTGATACGATTGGGGGGCTGGTAATTAATAAATTTGGCAGACTTCCCAAGAATGGAGAATCAATTGCTATTGAAGATTTTAATTTTACCGCGATACGTGCGGATAGCCGCCGTTTGCACTTGTTGAAAGTGGAGCGTATTAAGCTTGGAGAAATTGAAAATTCTGATCCGCGTGATCAAGTCTGATTTTGTAATTTCTTCATCAATTACATAACCTAATCAATAGGATATGTTTTTCAATCAAGGTGGGAAACGGTAAATTGTTAACCAGAGCCCCTGTTAATCTATCTAATTTTGAGAATCTGAAAAATGGGTGATCGTGAACTCGATCAACAGTTGGTAGAAAAGGTACAGCGGGGTGATAAGCATGCATTTGATCTGCTAGTTATTAAGTACCAGCGGCGGTTGGCGCGTTTGTTGTCGCGATTTGTTCGCGATCCGGCTGAAGTGGAAGATATAGCTCAGGAAACATTTATCAAGGCTTATCGGGCTTTACCTTCTTTTCGCGGCGATAGCGCTTTTTATACCTGGCTGTACCGAATAGGAGTTAATACTGCCAAAAATTTTCTGGTATCACAGGGCCGCAAATTCCCTGCTTCCGTAAGCGGGCTTGATGCTGAAGAAGCTGAAAATTTTGAGGGAGCTGATCAGCTTCGGGAGGTAAATACTCCTGAAACTGAACTTATGGGAAAACAAGTTGCCCAAACGGTAAATCAGGCGCTTGAAGTGTTACCCGAAGAATTAAGGACTGCAATCATTCTCAGGGAGATAGAAGGACTGAGTTATGAAGAAATTGCCGAGATTATGAATTGCCCTATCGGTACAGTGCGTTCTCGTATTTTCAGAGCGCGCGAGGCTGTAGCTGATAAATTGAGACCTTTGTTGGGTACGGATAAGAGTAAAAGATGGTAATAAGAGGTGAAATCGTGAAAGATAAAGTTTCAGAGCTAACGGATGGCGAACTTGATGATGCTGATGCTGCCAAAGTTATTGATGTAATCAAGAATGACGACAGTTTGTTTTTGGATTGGAAAATTTATCATGTAATTGGTGACTCAATGCGTCAGTCGATCGTGGATATTGACATTTCTGAAAGAATCCGGAAGAAACTCGCTAATGAGCCTCCTTTGTTGGCACCTTACACACCAAAAATTCATCAAAATCATACACAAAAAAGAGTAGGTTTTGCGATTGCCGCGTCGGTTGCTGTATTATCAATTGGCTGGCTGATATCTCAATCCATGGAGCAGAGGGAAACAACATTCGAAAAAGTGTTTGTAGCTGAAAAAGAGAACGGGAAAGCTGCTCCCATCGGAGGACGGCGCTCTCTATTAACTTTTGGGCCTATCCCCGCGTACTCACCTCCTTCTGTACCCGCTGGCCACAGTTATCATAATGATCTCTTGATTTATAGAGGGCTAACCTACGGGGAAGCTGTTCGTTACTCTGCTCCAGGTATGATCTCTCCAGTTGATGTTGTTGATGGACGATCGAATACATCTACTAAATAGCGTTATCCTGCTCATGTTGAATCAAATTGTTAGTTAGTCAATTGGCTAAATTACATGGTTAACATACCTCTCCCTTTTATTTATATCCCAAAGTGGTGCAAATTGTTGGTAAATACAGTCGTGAATATGTGGCGAAGAGCTGCTTTTGCTATTTATCTGTTCTTATTGGTGTTTGTGTTGTCTGCCCCCTTGCACGCAAAGGATTTGCCGGATTTTACCGATTTGGTAGAAAAGCACAGTCGCGCGGTTGTGAATATCAGCACGGTGCAGACACAACAACTAGATGCAAATCATCTTTTTCCTGAAATCCCCAATATTCCGGAAGATTCTCCATTTTACGAATTCTTCCGCAGGCATATGCAGCCTTTCTCTGGCCCGAGAAAGTACGAATCCCGTTCACTGGGTTCTGGTTTCATAATCAGCAAGGATGGCTATGTTCTGACCAATGCGCATGTGGTTGAATCAGCTAATGAAATTACAGTAAAACTGTCAGATAAGCGGGAATTCAGTGCAAAAGTCATTGGAGCTGACCGGAAAACAGATGTAGCCTTGATCAAAATTGATGCAGATGATTTGCCTGTAGTTACTCAAGGGAACCCTGATCAGCTGAAGGTAGGAGAGTGGGTGATCGCGATTGGTGCTCCTTTTGGTTTTGAGAATACGGTTACGGCGGGGATTGTAAGTGCTAAAGGCCGTTCGCTTGCCCAGGAAAATTATGTCCCCTTTATCCAAACCGATGTGGCAATTAACCCAGGTAATTCGGGTGGACCACTGTTTAACATGAAAGGGGAGGTTGTCGGAATCAACTCGCAGATCTACAGCCGTACAGGAGGTTTCATGGGGCTTTCCTTTGCCATTCCAATTGACATGGCGATGGAAATTGCTAATCAGCTCAAGGCTTACGGCAAGATTTCACGAGGGAAAATTGGTGTCCTGATTCAGGAAATGACCGAAGAACTGGCAGAATCTTTTAGCCTGGATAAATCACGTGGTGCATTGGTTGCTTCGGTTGAGAGAGGCGGGCCAGCAGATAAAGCGGGAATCAGGACAAGAGATGTGATTCTTAGCTTTGATGGTAAAAATATCGACACTTCAGTTGATTTGCCCCGCATTGTTGGAAATACAAAACCGGGTACTAAGGTTCAGGTTGAAGTATGGCGTGACGGTTCAATCAGGAAATTGATGGTTGTTGTAGGAGAAATGTCTGGTGATGAAGGTGCTCCCGTCCAGAAGCAAAGTAGATCAGGAGATGCCGCGAGTAAGCTGGGTCTTGCCCTGAGAGAGCTTTCTTCCGATCAGAAGGATCAGATTGGGGTTGATAACGGTCTGTTAGTTGAAGAGGTATATGACGGAATTGCGGGTAGTGCGGGCATTCGCCCGGGAGATATAGTTTTGGGTTTCAACAACCAGGACATAAAATCAATCAAACAATTCAATAAATTATTACGTGATGCTAAAAAAGGACGAAATATCGCTCTGCTGATTAGAAGGGGAGATGTCACGACCTTTATTACTATAAAACTTGCTGAATAAGGGTTGCTGATAGCGCTATGAATAATCAGGTAATACCAAAAAAATTCCTTGTATATGGGAGAGAGGGTTGTCATCTATGTGAGGAGATGATTACTTCTCTTCGGGAATTACAACAAAAAAAACAGTTTGAATTAGACATAATCAATGTTGATAACAATGAGCAATTAACCCAGTTATATGGCGAAAAGGTTCCGGTTCTTTTTGCTGTGAATGAGAACAAAGAGTTATGTCATTATTTTCTTGATGCGGGAGTGGTTGATACTTATCTTTCCTGAATTCTGGGTGCTTCTCAATTTTCATATGAGTCGCATTCTTCCATCCTGTTTTGTAAGGTACGTAAGCTACAGTGTTATAGGTTATTTGGGTTTGTACACCCGTAAATCTTCCTGTGGTTGCTGAAATTATCAAGGTTATACCCTGTCACGGTCGTTCCATCAGCTGCGGCTGAATCTATCTTCCCCATGCTGATTTGTATACAATCGCTCCTTTCGTTTTTGGCTTTTGTCAATTTCTCAGCCGACCGGTGACTTCCTTTGGTACAACATATCCGTAATTTTTCCATCATTGCTCATATTGATCACGGCAAATCCACGCTTGCTGATCGCATCATTCAGTTTTGCGGAGGATTATCTGATCGGGAAATGGAAGAGCAGGTACTTGATTCGATGGACTTGGAGCGTGAACGTGGCATCACGATCAAGGCGCAAACAGCAGCTCTTCGGTATCAGGCCAAGGATGGCAAAAATTATTTGCTGAATCTGATCGATACTCCAGGCCATGTTGATTTTTCCTATGAAGTTTCCCGCTCATTGTCAGCGTGTGAAGGGGCCCTGCTGGTTGTTGATGCTTCCCAGGGCGTTGAAGCGCAGACAGTGGCAAACTGTTACACCGCGATCGAACAAGGCGTTGAAGTGATTCCGGTGCTCAACAAAATTGATTTGCCTGCATCTGATCCTGACAGAGTCATCGCTGAAGTGGAAGATATTATCGGGATTGAAGCCAAGGGTGCTTTGCGTATCAGTGCAAAAACCGGTGAAGGTGTGGACCAGGTGCTGGAGATGATCGTGGCACAGATTCCGCCACCTGAAGGGGATGTAGACGCACCGCTCAAGGCATTGATCATAGATTCCTGGTTTGACAGCTATGTAGGTGTCGTGATGCTGGTTCGGGTTATGGATGGGACGCTGAAACCGGGCAACAGGATTCTACTGATGTCCAGCAAAACAAATTATCTATGTGAGGAGGTGGGCGTTTTTCAGCCCAAAGCAGTAAACCGTGAATCTCTGAGCGCTGGTGAAGTAGGATTTATCATTTCGGGGATCAAGGATCTGAAGTCTGCCAAGGTAGGAGATACGGTTACACTCGTCGATCATCCTGCCAGCGCACCCCTGGCCGGATTCAAGGAAATCAAGCCACAGGTTTTTGCCGGATTGTATCCGGTCGAATCCAATCAATATGACGCATTACGCGCAGCTCTGGAAAAATTGCAGCTGAACGATGCTTCCCTGCATTTTGAACCGGAAACTTCACAGGCACTGGGTTTTGGGTTTCGTTGTGGATTCCTGGGGCTGTTGCATCTGGACATCGTTCAGGAACGGCTGGAGCGGGAATATGATATGGATCTCATCACCACTGCGCCCACAGTGGTTTATCAGGTTTTACTGCGGGATGGCAAAATCCTGGAAATCGAGAATCCATCCAAACTCCCGGATTTATCCAATATAGAAGAAATTCGTGAGCCGATCATTACAACTACAATTCTGGTTCCCGAAGAATATGTCGGCGCGGTGATGACGCTGTGTACTGGCAAGCGCGGTATCCAGAAAAATATGCAATACATGGGCAGGCAAGTCATGCTGGCTTATGAAATGCCTTTAAACGAAGTTGTTATGGATTTCTTTGATAAATTGAAATCGGTAAGTCGCGGCTATGCTTCGCTTGATTATGAATTCAAGGAATTCAGAACGGCTGACTTGGTAAAACTCGACATACTGATCAACGGTGATCGGGTGGATGCCTTGTCCCTGATCGTGCATCGCGCTAGCAGCCAGTATCGCGGAAGGGAGCTGGCACAAAAAATGCGCGAGCTCATACCACGGCAAATGTTTGATATTGCAGTGCAGGCGGCAATAGGTGCCCATATTGTGGCGCGTGAGAATGTGAAGGCAATGCGCAAGAATGTATTGGCGAAATGTTATGGTGGCGACATTACACGCAAACGCAAGCTGCTGGAAAAGCAGAAAGCAGGGAAAAAGCGTATGAAACGGGTCGGTAATGTCGAAATTCCCCAGGAGGCATTTCTTGCTATCCTTCAGGTGGATAACAAATAAAAACGTAGCATATGCAATAAGTAACGTATTGGTTAGTCTATTTCCGGGTCAGGTAGGTATTGGGGTGTTATGAATTTTCCTTTGGTATTGTTTGTTTTATTGCTGGTAACAGGTGGAATCTGGTTGCTTGATTATTTTGTGTTGAGGCACAAGCGCATTTCCGATGGCACCGAACCGTGGTGGATCGAATATCCCAAGAGCTTTTTCCCGATCATTCTGGTGGTATTTTGCTTGCGATCATTTCTGGTAGAACCTTTCAAGATTCCTTCCGGATCAATGATCCCAACTCTGTTGATCGGAGATTTCATCCTGGTTAACAAATATACCTACGGTATCAGGCTGCCGGTGGCCAATCTGAAAATCATCGACATGAATGCACCTCAGCGTGGTGAGGTAATGGTATTCCGCTTTCCTGAGGATCCTTCCATTGATTACATCAAGCGAGTGATTGGCGTGCCTGGAGACACTGTTGCTTACCGCAACAAACAGCTGAGTATCAATGGCATTCCTGTTCAACAGGAGCGGGATGGGGATTACAAATATATTGACGGGACAGCCTATATTTACACCCAGAGGTTAAGGGAAAATATGGATGGCAATGAGCACGACATCCTCGTCAATGATGATATGCCTGATATTCAACTGTCCGCTGTCCACCAGTTTCCCAATCGGGAAAACTGTACCTTTGACCGAGAAGGGTTTTCCTGCAAGGTTCCAGAAGGTAATTATTTCACTTTGGGGGATAATCGCGATGGCAGTAGTGACAGCCGTTATTGGGGATTTGTTCCAGAAAATCATATTGTTGGCAAAGCTTTTCTGATCTGGTGGAATTTTAATGACCTGAGCAGAATAGGAACATTGATCAAATAATCTTTGAATTTTCAGTATGGCACGGGAGGTATTTATGTATTCGGAGTATTCCTCGACACATAGAAGACAGCAGGGAGTAAGCTTGCCTGGCCTCCTGACCTGGTCAGTGGCCATTGTCCTGGTGGCGATTTTTGGAATGAGGCTCATTCCTGCCTATGTTGAATTTGCTGCAGTCAAGAAGGTGCTGGTAGCGATTGCCAGTGATCCCGATCTACGTAATGCCGGATCCCGTGAGATTCGCATGGCATTCGACAAGCGTGCGAGTGTGGATGACATCAAAACGGTAAACGGAAGTGATATCGTCATCAAAAAGCAGGATGAGCAAATTGTGCTGAATGTAAGTTATACGGTGACTAAACCCTTGTTTGCCAATCTTTCGTTGCTGATCGATTTCGATGCTGCCAGTAATTGATGACCCGTCCCAAATTGGTTTTGTCCAATATAAAAAATAAACAAGCGAAAATAAAAAAAGAGCGGAATTACACAGTGTTATCTCAGAAATTGGGGTACACCTTCAAACAAACTGATTTACTCCAGGAAGCTCTTACTCACCGCAGTCTCGGTTTTCCGAATAACGAACGTTTCGAATTTCTCGGCGATAGCGTATTGAACTGCGCGGTATCAACACTGCTGTTCAAACATTTTCCATCGTCACCGGAAGGTGATCTGACGAGGCTACGTGCTAATTTCGTCAATCAGCAGGCGTTGCATCAGCTGGCATCCACTCTGGGTATCGGTGAACTGATTTTACTAGGCGAAGGCGAACGTAAGAGTGGTGGTCACCGCAGGCCCTCAATTCTGGCCAATGCAGTGGAGGCCATTATCGGCGCGATCTACCTCGAAAGTGGATTCACAGCAGTGGAACAGGTTGTTGCAGCTTTGTATGAACCTTTGATTAGGCAATCAGGCCCGGATATTTCCGGCAAAGATCCCAAAACCCTATTGCAGGAATACCTGCAGAGTCGCAAGATGGCGCTACCAGAATACAGTGTGCTTTCGGCTCAAGGTGACCCTCATGCACAGGTTTTTCAGGTGGAATGTGTCATCTCCAGGTTTGACATTCGTACTCGCGGCGAGGGAACCAGCCGCCGCCGGGCCGAGCAGGAGGCTGCCCGCCAGGCCTATGAACTTGTCATCGTCAGGCATTGAACAACCCCTTCATATCACCAGTTACAGGAGATATCCATCTTGATCAATCCCGGCCTCCATTTTCTGAAAAAACACTTATCATGAGCGCATCCGGTTACAAAACTGGCTATATCTCCATCGTGGGACGTCCCAACGTGGGTAAATCAACGTTGCTGAATCATCTGATCAAACAGAAGATCAGCATCACTTCCAGAAAAGCGCAAACGACTCGCCACCGGATTCAGGGAATACTGACTGACGCGCAGTCACAATTTATTTTTGTGGATACACCCGGTTTCCAGATGCGCCATCGTAGCCAGCTGAATCAGGTGATGAACCGGGTTGTCCTCCAAAGCATGCAGGATGTGGATGTTGTTGTGTTCGTGATAGAAGCAGGGCGGTATGGCCGCGAGGATGAACAGGTTCTGGAACAGCTGCCCCGGAATCTGCCTGTGGTTCTGGTAATCAATAAAATTGATACATTGGCGGATAAATTGCAGCTGTTGCCTTTCATGCAAAAAATGGCAGGCTTGTTTGCATTTTCGGAAATTATCCCGGTCAGCGCGCTGCAAAACAAACAGCTACCCGCGCTGATCGAGGCCATTCGTCAGCATTTGCCGGAAAATCCACCTTTATTTTCTGAAGATGAAATTACAGATCGCAGCGAGCGATTTCTTGCAGCTGAGCTGCTGCGTGAAAAAGTTTTCCGGCAAATTGGCGAAGAGGTGCCTTATTCGGTCAGCGTAGTGATCGAACAATTCGCCCTGGAAGGTAATTTGCGGCGTATCCATGCCTGTATTCTGGTGGAAAGGGAAAATCAGAAGGCCATCATCATTGGCAAGCAGGGGAAAAAGCTGAAGGAAATGGCGACGCAGGCGCGCAAGGATATGGAAGTTTTGTTTGATGGCAAGGTTTATCTGGAAGTCTGGGTCAAAGTGAAATCTGGCTGGGCGGATGATACCGCTGCACTAAAGAGCCTGGGTTACGAGTAGAAGCAAAAAATTCAGGAATCATTCACTGTCAACAAGCGGGAAAACGGAATAATCATGATAGCTCTGGGTGTCAATATTGATCATGTGGCAACGGTACGGCAGGCGCGTGGTACAACTTATCCCAGCCCGGTTGAAGCGGCACTGGTTGCCGAAGAAGCTGGTGCCGATGCGATTACACTGCATCTACGCGAGGATCGCCGTCATATTCAGGATGAAGACGTCATTATCTTGCGTGATCGGCTTAAAACCAGAATGAATCTGGAGAGTGCCGTCACCGAAGAAATGATAGCCTTCGCTTGTCAGATCAAGCCACATGATATCTGCCTGGTGCCCGAGCGACGCGAAGAGCTCACAACGGAAGGCGGGTTGGATGTGATCCGGCATTTTGAGCAGGTGAGCGCGGCATGCAAGCGCCTGGCCGCAGCCGGAGTGCGAGTTTCCCTGTTTATTGATGCGCGGGCCGAACAAATTGATGCAGCAGTCAGGGCAGGCGCTCCCGTGATTGAACTGCATACCGGGCGTTATGCCGATGCGGCAACACCTGCTGCGCAACAATCCGAGTTGGAAACTATCCGGACCATGGCAACTTATGCTTCCGGTCTGGGGTTGCAGGTCAATGCCGGGCATGGGTTGCATTACGACAACACCATACCGGTTGCGGCGATACCGGAAATTGCCGAGTTGAACATTGGCCATGCCATCGTTGCGCGAGCACTGTTCACTGGTTTTGCCGCAGCGGTTCGCGAAATGAAAGCCCTGATGCTGAAGGCGCGCACTTGATCTACGGTATCGGAACCGATCTGGTCGATCCCGCCCGGATTGCCGGCTCACTGGAGCGTTATGGTGAATCATTTGCCAGGCGAGTGCTGGCGGATTCCGAATGGCCGGATTATCTGGAACAGGTTAAGCCTGCATTATTTCTATCCAAACGCTTCGCCGCCAAGGAAGCTTTTTCCAAAGCAGCTGGCACGGGTTTGCGTACTCCGGTTTTGTTCGGAAATCTGGCAGTACAGCACGATTCTCAGGGAAAACCATTTTTTGAGTTCCATCCGGAGCTATCCGGCTGGCTGGGCCAGCGTGGTATTACTTGCCACCATCTTTCCATCAGTGATGAGCTGGCCATGGTAAGCGCCTTTGTCGTATTGGAAAAATAGGAATGTCCGCTGGCCCATTGATGCTCGATATAGCGGGCACTGAATTAACCGATGAAGACTGCATCCGGCTGAGCCACCCACTGGTGGGGGGCGTCATTCTGTTTGCACGCAATTATGAATCACCGGCGCAGCTGGACAGCCTGACAGCAGCGATTCATGCACTGAGAAACCCTCCACTGCTGATTGCAGTGGATCAGGAAGGCGGCAGGGTGCAGCGTTTTCGTGACGGTTTTACCCGTTTGCCGCCCATGCGTACACTGGGAAAAATTTATGACAGCGATGCCGGGCGAGCCCTTCATTTGGCGAACCAGACTGGTTATGTACTGGCCTCGGAGTTGAAGGCCTGTGGCGTGGACTTGAGTTTTACCCCTGTGCTGGACATTGATTATGGGCAAAGCTGCGTGATCGGCGATCGTGCCTTTCATCGTGAGCCACAGGCCATCGCTGATCTGGCCTGCGCCCTTATGAATGGGATGAAATCGGCTGGAATGGCTGCCGTAGGTAAGCATTTTCCCGGTCACGGCGCAATTCAGGCAGATACCCATGTTGAAACCGCCGTTGATACGCGCAGTTACGCTGTAATTGATAAGGAAGATCTGATTCCGTTCCACCGGATGATCAATGCGGGGCTTTCCGGCATCATGGCGGCACACGTCATTTATCCGGAAGTTGACCCAACCCCGGCAGGTTTCTCCAGCAAATGGTTGCAGCATATTTTGCGGCATGATCTAGGGTTCAATGGCTGTGTGTTTAGTGACGATCTGTGCATGCAGGCGGCTAGAAATTATGGCAGCATCACTCGCCGGGCAGAACAGGCTCTGCAGGCAGGGTGTGATATGGTGCTGATTTGCAACGATTCCGATACGGCAGATGAACTGCTGAGATTGCTGCAATGGGAATGTTCTGCAGCCAGCATGGCCAGACTGGAACACATGCGCGGACAGCCAGCGATTCATTCCTTGATGCAGCTGCGTGAAATGCAATCATTTTGCCAGGCAACTGAAGAGATCAGCCGGATCAATCCGAATTAAGCTCCATGTATCCTTGTAATTCTCCGATTTTTAAACAAACTATTTATTCTCTTGATTGATATGGATAATTTATTCGATGTGGCGATCATTGGCGCCGGTCCCGGTGGTTATGTGGCTGCTATCCGTTGTGCGCAGCTTGGGCTTAAAACGGTATGTATTGATGACTGGAAAAACGAGCAGGGCAAACCCAGTCTGGGAGGAACCTGCCTGAATGTCGGTTGTATTCCTTCCAAGGCGTTGCTTGAATCTTCCGAAAATTTCGAGCGTGCCGGGCACAAATTTGCCGAACATGGCATTAAGGTGGATGGATTGTCGATTGATGTTCCGGCCATGATTGCCCGCAAGGACAAAATCGTAAAAGCCTTTACCGGTGGTATTGGCATGCTGTTCAAGAAAAACAAGGTAACTGCCCTGCATGGCCGTGGCAGCCTGCAAAAGCGGGGTGAGGGGGAGGATGGCTGGGAAATCCGGGTGAATGCTGATGGAGCAGAGCAATCGGTACATGCCCGGCACGTCATTATCGCGACGGGCTCCACACCGCGCGTCCTGAAGGTGGCACCGGTTGACGGAAGCAATGTGCTTGATAATACAGGTGCACTGGCTTTACAGCAAACGCCCGGCAAGCTTGCGATCATCGGTGCGGGGGTGATTGGTCTGGAGCTGGGGAGTGTCTGGCGCAGGCTGGGAGCGGAAGTGACATTGCTGGAAGCCCAGGCGGATTTTCTGCCGGCAGCGGATGAACAGCTGGCCAAGGAAGCCTATAAGGCGTTGACACGCGAGACAGGGCTTGTCATCCATACCGGGGTTGAAATTGGTTCCACTCAGGTGAATGCAGAAGGGGTGAGTATCGGGTATGTTGATCGGGACAAGAATGCACAGAGCCTGCAGGTGGATAAACTGATCGTGGCTGTGGGACGGGTTCCCAATACCACGGGTTTGGGAGCAGAGGCTGCAGGACTGAAACTCGATGAACGCGGGTATATCAGTGTGGATGAGTTTTGCCAGACCAGTCTGCCGGATGTATATGCAATTGGAGATGTCGTCAGAGGACCGATGCTGGCGCACAAGGCCTCCGAGGAAGGCGTGGCGGTGGCCGAGCGGATCGCGGCAGCCCGGCAGGGTGCGCCTGATTCGGCAGCCCATGTTGATCTTGGCATGATGCCGTGGGTAATTTATACCACGCCGGAAATTGCCTGGGTGGGCAAAACCGAACAAGCGCTAAAAGCGGAAGGGGTGGCCTACAAAGCTGGGCAGTTTCCATTCATGGCCAATGGCCGCGCCCGTGCACTGGGAGAAACAACTGGGTTCGTCAAGATTCTGGCTGATGCGGAGAGTGATCGTATCCTGGGCGTACATATGGTGGGCCCTTATGTTTCAGAGATGATTGCCGAAGCAGTCGTGGCCATGGAATTTTCTGCCAGCAGTGAAGATCTGGCGCGTATCGTACACGCACACCCCTCGCTTTCCGAATCACTGCACGAAGCGGCTCTGGGTGTAGATAAACGGGCCATTCATATCTGATTTACGAGATTCCGGTCTCGATCCTTCAGGGAGTGCACTATATGAAACAGCTGTTTCTTTGTTTATGGCTAATTGCACTCCCTGTTTTTGCAGCAGCGGATAACGAGAAGCAGATTTCCGGACTGGAAGCCGCCATCCTGCAGCAGCAACAGGAACAGCAGATTTTGTTTCAGCAGTTTCAGATGCTCCAGGAGCTGCGTCGCCACGAGATCACCCAGATCAATCAGGTACTGCCATCCGGCAGTGACATCACAATCAATGGTGAAGCGCCCAAATATGAAGATCCGGCCAAACAGCGCAAGGAACAGGTTGACAGAATACAGCGCTATACCAATGAGCTGAATGAACTCTATACACGCTATCAGGAAGCGGAAAACGAAAGACGGGCGCTGATCGAACAGCTGAATGGCCTGAAACCAGGCAAGGATGTGTCAGTAGAGCAAAAGAAATAGCCCATTATGGAACCTCGTGCAAAACGACCTGTATTGTCTTTCTGCGTTAAACATCAGCTCAAAATGCTCATTTATTACGTATAAACTCCGTTTTCTACCCCGGTGCCAGTGCCTCGCCCTACGGGCCAGCCTTACAGCTGTTCGCTGCGTTTTACTTGCGTCGCCGATGTTTGCCTTGAACTCACTACCTCGCTGACGTTTTTCAGAGGCGCCTGATCTTTATCGCTGTTATTCGCTGGCGGAGGTCATTTGTAAAAATGCCAGCAACTGTTCTTCATCCAGAACAGGAATGCCCAGCTCAATCGCTTTGGCGTACTTGCTGCCGGGGTCTGACCCGGCAACGACGTAACTAGTCGCGGATGAAACACTGCCGGTTACCTTGCCACCCTGTTGTTCGATTCTGTTTTTGGCCTGATCGCGTGTCATGGACGGTAATGTTCCGGTCAGCACGAAAGTTTTGCCGGAAATCACCGGATTAACCCCCGATAGTTGCTGATTGGCAGAACCGGGTTGCTCCCACTGCAATCCGCTTTTGAGCAGTTGTCCAATCACTTCCCGGTTATGTGCTTCAGCAAAAAAATCGGCGATGCTTTGTGCAACAACCGGGCCTATATCCGTAATTTGCTGTAATTGTCCGGCATCCATATTCATCAGAGGCTCCAGCCCCCCGGTATGAACAGCCAGTGCCCTGGCTGTTGCTTCTCCGACATGACGAATGCCCAGTGCATGGATAAAACGCGGCAGCGTGGTTTTTTTGCTGTTTTTGACAGCAGTGACGAGATTACGCGCGGATTTTTCGGCCATGCGTTCCAGTCCGGCCAGCGTATCGATACGCAGCTGATACAGATCGGCGGGAGTACGAACCAGCTCCTGATCGATCAATTGATCCACCAGTTTTTCTCCCAGGCCGTCAATATCCATGGCGCGGCGGGAAGCAAAATGCAAAATCGCCTGCTTGCGCTGCGCCGGACAATATAACCCCCCGGTGCAGCGGGTAACGGCTTCATCCGGCAGGCGCACGGCTTTCGATCCGCACACCGGGCAATGGTCCGGCATGGCGAATGGCCGGGCATGAGCGGGCCGACGTTCCAGTATCGCGGCCACCACTTCCGGAATGACATCACCTGCCCGCCGCACGATGACGGTATCACCGATCATGATCTGCTTGCGCTGGACTTCGTCTTTATTGTGCAAAGTGGCGTTGGTGACGGTGACTCCGCCTACGAATACCGGAGCAAGGCGAGCTACCGGAGTCAAGGCGCCGGTTCTGCCGACCTGGATTTCGATCGCCAGCAGCTCGGTACTGGCTTCCTGCGCCGGAAATTTGTGCGCAACGGCAAAACGAGGGGCTCGCGAAACATAGCCGAGTGTTTCCTGTTGCGCCAAATCATTGACCTTATACACTACACCGTCGATTTCATAGGGCAGGGACAAACGTAATCCACCCATTTGACGGTAATAAGCCAGCAATTCCTCTACACCTGTTACGGTGCCGCTTTGCTGTGCCACCAGAAAATGCTGTGAGGCAAGATAGGCAAGAATTTCGCTGTGGGTTGAGAACATAGGCTGATTTTCATGAAAAGCGCCGATACCGTAGGCAAGGAAAGTCAGCCTGCGCGCAGCTGTAATGCGGGAATCCAGCTGGCGCAATGAGCCGGCAGCGGCATTGCGTGGATTGATAAAGATCTTTTCGCCCTTCTTGTGCTGTTGTTCATTGAGATGGGCAAAATCCGCTTTCAGCATGACGACCTCTCCGCGCACTTCGAACAGATCAGTGGCAGACATTTGCAAATGCAGGGGAATCGACGGGATCGTGCGCAAATTTAGCGTAATGTCCTCGCCGGTATAGCCGTCACCCCGGGTAGCGCCTTTTGCCAGCATGCCGTTCTCGTAAACCAGACTGACAGCCAATCCGTCGAACTTGGGTTCTACCGCATACGCCACCCGATCCACCCCCAGTATTTCGCGAATGCGCCGATCGAAGGCGATGACTTCATCATCAGAGAATGCATTGGCTAGTGACAGCATGGGTGTCTGGTGGGTGAGCTGGGCGAATGTCTTCAATGGTGGAGCACCCACCCGTTGTGTCGGAGAATCCGGTGTAATCAGGTGAGGGTAACGTTGTTCCAGTTCCTGCAGGGTACGGAAGAGCACGTCGTATTCGGCATCCGGAATCACCGGCGCATCTTGCACGTAGTAATGAAAATCATGCTGTGTGAGCGTGGTGCGCAGTGCCTTTAAGCGTTCTTCGATTGTTTTTTCAGATACCATGACAGGATCACTCGGTGGAGGGGGTTGTTCAAAAACCACATAAACTTTGTGAAAAAGGCATTGTCTACGATGTTTTGCAGTTCATACAACAGGAGAAATTTCATGAATATCAGAGCAACCGGAATATCACTGATTATTGGTGCCTTGTTTGCCATTCCTGCCGCCACGGCAACAGCGTCTTCTTCATTGACAGGAACAGCAGCCCAGCAAAGGGATGCCAGCTATCTTGTTCTGGCTGAAGCTCCCCAGCAGGCAGATCAAATCAGGGAGAGAAAGGGGCAGGGCCAGGGAGATTCGGGACATGGTGGACATGGTCAAGGAGATCAGAGCAAGCAAAATGAAGGAAAAAGCGGACACGGCGGGGGAGATAGCCATTCAGGTGGCCACGGTGATCACGGAAAAGGTGATAAGGATCACCACCATCATCACCACGGCCATAATCATAGCTACGCCCACAATATTGCCAAACAGGCGGATGTCCTTGGCCTTTCCGATGAACAGCTTGGCAAAGTGGTGCGCATGCATCTGAAAGAAGACAAGCAGGCGCACGAACGCATCAAACAGAAAATGATGGAAAGCATGAAAGCCTTCCGCAAGGCAGTGGGCGAACCCGCTACTGACGATGAAACCTTGCGCAAACTGGGACAGGCGCATGTTGATAGCTTTAATGAAATGGTTAAATACCACCTTGATGAGCGCAAAGCGGTTAACAGTATTCTGACTCCCGAACAGATCGGGAAATTGAAAAATATAAAATCAGGCCATGATCACCATAATCATTAAACCTGGTCATTGACCTCAACCGATCGCTATTAACTAAAGACCGGCAGTAGCAGAAAATGCACTGCCGGTTTTTTTAATTCTGCAATATTTCCTTCCGGTTCCCGCCAGGGGACATCTATTTTTCCTTGCCGTTATCTCGTTGTTTGAGAAATGATTTCCAGGTGCTTAATCATATACTGAGGGCCTTCCTTCCGGTTCTATTGAGTCGCGTCATGTCTCTTCCTTCCAGAATTAAAACTAAAGTTTCTGCAAAACATGGTCGTTGATTTGGAGTAAACCGGAGAAAACGTAGCGGCCAGGTGGGTGTAGCCGTTCACGATTCTTCTTCATAAGCTGCTCCAACAATGGAAACAAAGTGATGATCGTTCCAGTCTGTAAGGGTTTTACTCTGGTCGAACTGATGGTGACAGTCAGTATCGCTTCCATCCTGCTCGTCGTGGCGGTGCCGAGCTACCAATCCATCATGCGGGAATCACGCCTGACTACACAGGCAAACGAACTGATGGCCGCACTGCATTACGCCCGTTCGGAGGCAATAAAACGGGGAGTGAGGGTAACTATCTGTAAAAGTGCGAATGGCGCAACCTGTGGTGGTAACTGGAGCGATGGCTGGATAGTGTTTAGTGATACCGGTGCAGCAGGTGCTGTGGATGCAAGTGACGAAGTATTGCGGATTTTCACGGTCTTGAAAGGCAGTACGCTGGGTGGAGGCTCCAACTTTGCAAACTGGATTTCTTATCTGCCTAACGGTCGCAGTCGTGGGAACGGAAATTTGCCGGATGGGACATTCAATTTATGTAATCAAGGAAATGGTCGCAACATCAAGGTAAATAATGCCGGCCGACCAAGAGTGGAGAAAGTATCGTCATGTTAAATAAGCATAAAAATCGTTTATTTGTTCATGGTCAGGCGGGTGTCAGCATGATCGAAGTGCTGGTATCCATCATTATTCTGTCGATCGGATTGCTGGGGCTGGCTGGGCTGCAAACAGCCAGCCTGACCCAGAATCACAGTGCCAACTTTCGTTCAACCGCCACAGTGATGGCTTATAGCATTCTGGACAGCATGCGCGCCAACCGGATTGAGGCAGGCGCAGGCAGCTATAACCATGCGTTGGAGGATTCGGCTCCTGCAAGCGGTACTTTATCCGGACAGGATGTAGGCAACTGGCTCAATGAGCTGGCCTTGCGGCTGCCGGAAGGCTCCGGAAGTATCAATGTGGATGCGAATAACAGGGTAACTGTTCTGATCCAGTGGGACGATAGCCGTGGTGCGGCAGCAGCCCAGCAATTCGCCATGACAACCCGGCTGTAACAGACAACATGATAAGCAAGAAGATGAATCACTCATCCGGCCGCAATCAGCGAGGATTAACTCTCGTAGAGATGATGGTTGCCATGACCATTGGCATGATATTGCTGGGTGGGGTAATTACGGTGCTGACTTCAAGCAAGGTGACCTATCGCGTCAACGAAGCAATGGCCCGCATGCAGGAAAATGCCCGTTTCGCTTTTCAGCTCCTGTCTCGTGATCTGCGTATGGCGGGATACTGGGGGTGCGGGGGGGTTGTCCCACAAGGAATGGATCAGCCACTGGAGGGATTGGACGCAGTAACCGATACTTTTGTGATTAGAGGAGTAGATGGAAATGGTGTTGTTGTTGATTCACATTCTCCTGCAGATATGAATTTCAATGTACCTGCCGGTGCCGGATTTAAGGCGGGACAAACAGTGCTGGTGAGTAATTGTCAGTCAGCTGCCATTCTTCAGGTTACTGGCGTTATTACCGCATCAGGAAAAGATGTTATTAGCTATGCGCTTGTGAAAAATAACCCAAAGGGTAATTTTGACTTTAAAAATGGAGAAGCCATAAGGATTAACACACGAGAGTATTACATTGGTGCAGGAAAAAGCGGAGTGCCAGCCCTTTTTCAAAAAATTGTACAAACACCTCCGCAGTATTTTGAGCTGGTTGAAGGCATAGAAGATATGCAGATTCAATACGGTGAAGATACCAATGAAGATCTGGCAGCAGACATTTACCGGACAGCGGATGAGGTAGCCAATTGGGAAGCCGTGGTGAGTGTACGTATCGATCTGCTGGTGCAATCCGTGGAAGATGGTATCGCCAGCCAGCCACAAACCTATACTTTCAATGGCGCAACCCAAACACCTACTGACCGGCGATTGCGCCAGACATTCTCCACCGTGATTTCACTGCGTAATCGTGCTTCTTGATTATCTTTTTGAAGAGCTAAAAGTATGGAAGCAAATTTTTCAGCAGATTCCGATAGTAACAAAGATCAGTTTTTTAAGCCTAAGCGGGCTGCTATGCCGACTGCTTGTCCTGCTTCGTTCACGGTCAGGATTCGGCTTCTTCATAATGATCCGGAAAGTTCATTACAGAATACACCTGAGACAGTTGCTACCGTGTTACATACCCAACATCACAAGTTGCGCCGTAATCCTTTAACCGCAATCGTGAACGGAATATGGCGGGCGGCTGGCAGCAGGTGGCAAATAGTGATCCAGCGTTTTCGCATCCGTCTGCCCGGGTTGCTTCACGCCACTGGCGTTCGCAATGACAGAAGGTTGATATGCTGCTACAAGACCAGTGGTTTGTATGCGCTGCAACAACAATTTACCTGTCTTTGCGAGCACAGCAGTGCGAAGCAATCCAGAACATTATTGGTAGAAACACCGGGTTATCGCGTTGGTTTGCAGCCTTCCCGCAATAACAGTGGTGGCCGAATGAATCGCCACGGCAACCTTTCATCCTCAGTCATCGCGAACTACGCAGCAGTGCGGCGATCCAGGGTTTCAACCGGATCAGCAACCGGATTGCTTCACACCACAGGTGCTTGTAATGATGGAATGCATGTTGCTCCCGCTCAACGAGGGGCTGTGTTGATTACTGGATTGATTTTTCTGGTCATCCTGATGCTGATTGGCACCACTGCCATGCAGGGAACGTTACTGGAAGAAAGGATGGCAGGTAATCTGCGGGATGAAACGCTCGCTTTCCAGGCGGCAGAAGCTGCTCTACGATCAGGAGAACAATTCTTGGAGCAGGTCACAATCCCTGTTTTTAACGGTTCGGATGGGCTCTTTCATTATAGAGATGCGCCTGCTCCTTTGGATTTGGTTAGTTGGCCATCCTGGGAAACGGAAGGCAAGCTGTCTACTGCTGGGGCAGGTGGAAATCCGAGCCTGCCAGATATTGATGCTGGTGGAGAGAATAATCTGTCAGATACAGAGGAGGGTGGATCGGATAGCCAGCCGGATATTGGAGTGAATGGAGGACAGAATCAGCCCCGCTATATTATCGAGCAGCTTCCCAGTGTTCCTTTGGATGATAACGGTAGCGCCCAGCAATCCGGCACATCGCTGAATGCAAGCATGTTCCGGATCATTGCTCGTGGTGTGGGTGGTAGCGGAACTGCAATCGTTCTGTTGCAAAGTACTTATCGCAGATAGCAAAAGGGGCTTGAAGTGAAAAACAGATCTATCCTGTTCAATATCCGGATCGCAATTCTTTCGTTTATTTTGATGCCACTGCATACACAGGCATCCATGACTTTGTCTGATGTACCGCTTTTTCTGACAAGCGCAGTTCACCCCAATATCATTTTTACGCTGGATGATTCCGGCTCCATGCAGTTCGAAATCATGCCGGAAGAGCTGATTACGAATAATGTGTATTTTGTTTTTCCCAGAGCAGATGGTGTGTATGGAGGGGGTGATTACTTAAACAAGGTTGTGGATTTTGATCCTGCTAACTGGCGTACGACCCAGTTACGCTCCAGCCATGTCAATAAGATCTATTACGATCCAACCGTGCGTTATCTGCCATGGAGTAAGGCAGATGGGTCACTAATGCCTAACGCAAAACCAGCTTGTGCCCCACATAATCCGCTTAATACTGCTAAAGGCTGCCGTGATCTGACCGCGAATAACGTTATAACAGTGGATTGGTTGAAGAGTGATGGCACGACAACGAATAAAAATAAAGCATTCTATCCTGCGGTTTATTTTCGTTACAACGGAAGTGGCGCAACTAATTCTGCTGACAGCTACACGCAGATCGAAATTAAGTCCAGCACACCAACCTATACCGGAAGCTTAGGCCGTACCGATTGTGCAGCTGCACCAACATGCACCTATGACGAGGAAATCCAGAACTTTGCCAACTGGTATACCTATTACCGTTCCAGGGTGTTGCTGGCACGCGCCGGTGTCGGCCGTGCGTTTGCGGCACAGGGCAATAACATGCGTGTTGGATTCGGTGCCATCAATATGGCAAGTTCAACGATAGATGGACAATCCACCAATACGCTCGTAACTGGTGTTCGACAATTTTCCGGGACGGATCGAGTCAATTTTTTCGATAAGCTTTATCAGCACACCATTCCAGCGCAGGGAACACCATTACGTACCGCCATGAAAGGTGTAGGTGAATATCTGAAGCGTACGGATGACAAGGGGCCGTGGGGTGAAAATCCGGGTGTGGGAGGGGGGAGCCAGGCGGTATGCCGGCAGAACTATCATATTCTGATGACCGATGGCTACTGGAATGACTCATATTCTGGAGTGGAAAATTCGGATGGCAGCAACGGCAATATCATTACCAATCATTTTCCCAACGCAGCGCCAGCAACTTATCAGTACAAACCTGTTTTACCGTATTCAGACAGTTACAAAAATACCCTCGCCGATGTGGCAATGTATTACTGGAAAACCGATCTGCGTCCTGATCTGGCCAACAAGGTGCCGACCAATGCCAAGGATCCAGCTTTCTGGCAGCACATGGTGAATTTTACAGTCGGGCTGGGGGTTAAGGGTACGCTGACCAGTCTGCCGGGCAGTTCTGGCGGGCCGTCAGCCTGGCCGAATCCGACAAGCAGTGAACCTGCAAAGATCGATGATCTCTGGCACGCGGCGGTTAACAGCCGGGGTGAGTTTTTTAGTGCGCAGGATCCGGTAACTTTCGCCAGCGGATTGAGCAGCGCACTTAACAACATCACTGCCAGAATCAGCTCGGCTGCAGCCGTGACAACCAATACCAGTCGACTCAACACCGGTGCGCAAATTTATCAGGCGAAATTTAACAGTGCCGATTGGAGCGGGCAGCTGCTGGCGTTTAATCTGGAATCTGATGCCTCACTCGGTGCAGTGCAGTGGGAAGCTTCCGAGCAATTGCCAGCGCCTGCAGCCCGGAAAATTTTCACGCATAACGGGACAACTGGCCTGGCATTTACTGCCGCCAATTTTTCTTCGCTTTCAGCGACACAACAAACGGTGCTGAATAAAGATATTTCCGGAGTGACCGATAGCCAGGGCGCAGCCCGTATCAACTGGCTGCGGGGCGACAAGAGCAATGAATCGCTGAAAGGTGGGATTTTCCGGGATCGTAACAACGGCGTACTGGGTGACATCGTCAATTCCGATTTGTTGTATATCAAATCGCTCGATTTTGGCTATGACGACTTACCTGCTGCCACACCCGGACAAGCGTCCTACCATAGTTACAGGCAGGCCAGTAATAGTCGTATTCCGGTGGTGTATACCGGTGCCAACGATGGCATGCTACATGGCTTTAGTGCTGAAACCGGTGAAGAGCTGTTCGCTTATGTTCCATCAACTATTTATCCGGGCCTAAGTCGGCTTACCGCACCTAGTTACACACATCGTTATCTGGTGGATGGCAATGCTTATGCCGGGGATGCCTATATTGGCGCTACGCCTGCCTGGAAAACGGTATTGCTGGGAACGCTGGGTGGCGGTGGTAAAAGTGTGTTTGCGCTGGATATTACCGATCCGGCCAATTTTTCTGCATCAAATGTGCTCTGGGAATTTGCTGATACAGATCTCGGTTTTGTCCATGGCCAGGCCAAAATTGCCCGATTGAATGATGGTTCCTGGGCAGCGATTATTGGCAATGGCTATAACAGTACGGGTGATAAAGCCTATCTGCTCATTGTTGATTTGCAGACAGGCGCGCTCATCAAAAAAATTCCAACCAATGCGAGTGCCAGTAATGGCTTGTCAGCGCCGGCGCTGGTGGATACCAACGGTGACAAGATTATCGATGTCGTTTATGCAGGCGATTTGCAGGGCAATATCTGGAAATTTGATCTGTCGCAATCTGATTCTACCCAGTGGAGTGTGGCGTATAAAAACAGTGGTAACAATGCGCCGCTTTTCACTGCCAGAAACACGAGTAACCAGGTACAGCCGATTACTTCTCCAGTGGAGGTGGGATACCACAAACAGGGTGGATATATGATTTTCTTTGGTACCGGCCAATTCATTGCTTCTTCTGGCGATGTCACTGACAAGAGGACACAAAGTTTGTACGGCATTTGGGATAACGGAAGCCGGATCGTGGAAACAAATCGTAGTGTATTGCAGCAACAAGCTATTACAGCGGAAACGGTTATACCGCCTTATGAGCGCACTGTTTCCAGTAACATGGTTGATTGGGCAAGCAAACGTGGCTGGTATGTTGATTTGTTGCAACCGCCCGGATCAACGGCGCAAGGTGAGCGCTCGGTGATTCAGCCCATGCTGAACTCTGGGCGAGTCATTTTCACTACACTGATTCCTTCAGTTGATCCCTGTGAGGCAGGAGGGCGCAACTGGCTGATGCTGCTGAATGCGGAAACTGGCGGAATGATGCTGAAACCGCAGTTTGATACCAATGGCGATGGTATGTTAAACAGTAACGATAGGGTGATTGCTGCTGTAGGTTCGGATGGTATTCGCAGTGAATCTGTTGCCATTAGTGCAGGTAGCGTGACCCATTTGATTGCGGCGACAACAACGGGTGCGGTGGAGAAAGTTACCATTAATAATGGTGCTCCGCCCCCCCGCCGTTCATGGAAACAGATTCAGTAAACAGGAGAAATCAATTTAATGAAAACAATTTCGCTGAATATAAAAACTAGCGGATTTACACTGATCGAACTGATGGTGGTCGTGGCTATCATCGGAATTTTGGCAGCAGTTATTTATCCTTCCTATCAGGAGTACGTGCACCGCGCCAACCGTGCAGAAGCCAAGAGTATTTTGCTGGAAATGGCGCAATTGCTGGAGCGCAATTACACCGAAGCCAACAGTTACGATCAAACCAGTAGTGGAGATGATTTTACGCTGCCGGTTACGCAATCACCCAGATCAGGTACGGCAAAATATACCATCCAGTTTGCAGCAGGCACACTAACCCGGAATGCCTACACTCTGGAGGCAGTGCCAGCGGGCAACATGGCAGGAGACGCCTGCGGGACGCTAGCGCTGACACAAACGGGAGCCAAGAATGTTTCAGGAAGCAAATCCGTGGATGAATGCTGGTAAAAACAAGATCTTCGATTTTTAGCTGCTTGTTGATATTTCTTCTTGTATACCTGTTCCCCCTGGGATGCCTGATGCTGGGGGCTTTGATGCGTCATTGGTATGCTGATTAATCTGAAAGCCGCAACACAACTGATTCAGAAACCAGCTTCAGAAATATAATCAATAAATGTGTCATGTGTGCTATTTGTTGCTGTGCGGGGTAATTTCGGTAATAATTGCGTTCCTGCAGTAGCTGGCCGGGATGGCGGAATTGGTAGACGCACGGGACTCAAAATCCCGCGATGGTAACATCATGGGGGTTCGATTCCCCCTCCCGGCACCAGAAACACTTCAAAAATACCCCGTAACCAAGCCAAACCAGAATATGGAATTTGGCGGCAGAATTGATTGGTAGTCCTCTTTCGTAAGAAAATAAATTCCCTATTTACCAATGCAGTTACTTGCTCTCTGCAAGATCAATATTGGTATTAAAAGCAATTTGTGTGTGCGAGGGCTGATAAACTTTATCGCTTAGGTGGCGAACATCTTTGTTATTTCAGACAATACTTTTATGATTTCTGGAATCTTGGCATGATAGTTGCCCGGATTTGATCGTTTGGAAGAGTTGGAAGGCTGCTGACACTATTTATAATTTATCTGGAGAAGGACAAATGAATCTCAAGACGTGGACAGACGAAGAATTGGCTTCAACCCGAGGTCAAATCGAGGAATGGTGCGCCAAGCATGCGCAATCGGTCTGGAGCGGGCGCAAGGGATACATAATCGGGTTGTTGGGTGTGTTTGGTATTTCGACAGGAATTGTTTTTCTCATTTTTGATGGTATTGAGGTCATTAGTTTTGCGCCTATGTTGCCTGGAGGGGCGGTTTGTTTTTCCTGGTGGAAGGTAAATCAGCAGTACAAGAAAAATAGCGGTTTTCTTGAGGAGGTGAAGGAAGAAATCGCGCGCCGCATAAAGAAAGCGGAAAAGAATAAGAAAGCTGGAAAAATGGATAAAGTGGAGAAAGTAGAGGAATCGGTCTCTACCGGGAAAACCGAAGAAACCGGGAAATTCGGGGGGGAGTAAACACTGCCTATTTGGACCATGCTGACCAGGTAGTTTGGCAACATGGCGCAATTCACAGATGAATCAGATTCCCTGATCAAGGAAGTTCAAGCGACAGTTGCGAAATATCTGCTTTGTGGACCCGGGTGGGCAGTGAAAGGCGTAGGGTGTGCAGGACTTTCCGGGCTGTTGCACGGCAAACGGTCAGTTTCCCTCCATAAATTCCCACAACCCGGGGCGTGTGGAGGGAATCACACTGCAGATGGGTTTCACGCGAACGGCTGAACGGGCTACTGTGTGATACGGGTAATACACGCAGACCAGCAAAGCGTTCGCGCACTATGGCGTCGTGATCAGGGAAATAATATCGGAAGCAGCCCAGCAGGTACGCTTCTTCCGGGGCAAGCGGATGAGCCCTTTCGGGCTCTCCTTCAAATACTGTTTCGGTCGTGCCCAGCAAAATATGCTGTTTCCACGACAAGGCAAAGATAGCTCGCCGATCTTGCGGTGATTCGAGGTAATAACAGCCTTTCCCCAGTTTTCCTTCCAATATCAGATGAGTGCCCTGCACCAGCTCCACCGGCATACTCGGTGGCGCGGGCGAAATACGTTTTGCCACCTGATTGATCCAGGGCCCGGCAGCATTGACAAGCGCACTTGCTGTGCATTGATGGGTTTGGCCATTTTCCTGAAATTCTATTTCACAAATATCTCCGGAAATGTTTGCCTGGATGAATTCAGCCGGGCAGCGCAATTCTGCCCCCAGCGTGGATGCTGAATGCATGATGGCACGGGTGAGCGCCTGATCGTCAGTTTGGGCATCCCAATACTGGAAAACATGTTTGAGTCCGCGCGTCGAAAGACCATCCAGTGCGCTCCATCCGCTTCTCGGGATGGAATGAAAACCCGCTCCTTTACCCAATCCTGCCAGTAGTGCATAGAGACTGAGTCCTGCGCGTATGGTCAGTGCATCGCGTGAAGTTTGATCATAAACAGGAATATGAAAGGGTTGCAGGCTGACCAGAGAAGGCGCGAGGCGTAACAGTTCTGTGCGCTCTTTCAGGCTTTCCCGCACCAGGCCAAACTGACCGCTTTCCAGGTAGCGCAGGCCGCCATGGATCAGCTTGCTGGAGCGGCTTGAGGTTCCAGCAGCCAGAGCGGTTTTTTCCAGCACCAGCACACTATGGCCGGAGGCTGCTGCTGCCTGGGCAACGGCAACTCCCTGGATCCCTCCTCCAATAATTACGATGTCGTAGTGGCGGGTAGTGGAGGGGGCTGAGGATAAAGGAGACAACATTGTGCCAATCGTGTCGGTTTCAATCAATGTAATACCGGCTTGGGCGTAGTTCAGTGCTGTCAGATAATCATCTACTGTATAAATTACCCATTGCCAGGGGCCGGACCAGAGTTGATTCAGTCTTTCAGGAAGGCAGCGGATGCTGCTGAACAGGTAATCCGGCTGCAAACGGGTTGCCATGACTGACTGTTCATCAGTCCAATTCTCAATGATCCAGCCTGTGTTGTACTGTTGCCGCGACTTGACCAGTGCCATTAGTTCCCAATCAAATGAAATCACGACACATTGTTCCCGTACCGGGTCAATTACCGGAAGAATCGCATTCAATGTTTGATTCAGACCAAACCGGGCAATACTTTCTGCCTTGATTTCGATAAATGCGGTGACCTTGGGATGTTGCGCAAGATACGAACAGAATTCTGTCAGGCGGGGGATCGGGGGAGGCGTTGAAGTATCGATCGAATGTGCGGAAGCCGGATAGGGAACCGGGAGTGCATCGATTTCATCGTCGCTCAATTCCGTTAGGCAGGCATTATTTCCGGTTAATCTGTCCAGATTGTCGTCATGACAGAGATAAGGGGTGAGCTGGCGGCTAAGCTGAATATCAACCTCGACATAACGGGCGCCTGCCTTTACTGCCGCCTGAATCCCGGGTAAGGAATTTTCCGGATACAATGCGGGAAACCCGCGGTGGGCAACGAAACAAGGAAGGTTGTGCGTCATAAAAGGAGAATCAAACTGATTTTTCTTTTGAGTCTACTCTCTATTCCATTGGATTGCGAAGTCGTCCGATAACGGGAAGGTTGTTCAGGTTCAATTCAGTTAGGAGAGAGTATGCTTGTCAGGAAAAATGTTCGCTTCCGCATGGCGCTGCCAGTTTTGCTGGTGGCTATTTTATTTGTCCCGTTTGTCATGAATTTTCTGGGTCATGCCATATTTGGACAGAAACACTTTCCGCCACTGATCATGATGAAACTGCCGGCTGACAGTTCGGTGATCAGCTTGCCACGGGAAATCAGGCAGTACAAACCTTTTGAAATCAGGTTGCGGTTGAACTCCAGGGATCTGGCACAGCGAATCAATGACATTACTAAAAAAGCACTCCCTGGAACCGAGTTGCAAGGTATTCGTAGCGAGGTTTTTCCGGAGATGTATGCCGGGATTACTGGCGATGCTTTTGCCATTGATCCGCCGGAGCCAAGGATGCAGCTTTCTTCCAGCCAGAATGAGACAGACTGGTCTTGGATTATAACGCCTGAAAAAACAGGGCGTTATAAATTGTCACTGCAAATGTATTTGCAGACGACAGAAACGACTCATGAACACCCATTGGTGGCTGATCTGGCGGAAATCCAGATTTTTGTACAAAAGAATCCGGAATCCTGGTTGCGAACATACGGCATCTGGTATGCGATTCTTGTCCTGTTGGTGGCAGGATGGTGGTGGAAAAGTCGTTTGGCACGGAAACAAAAAGCGGCTGAAGAGCAATAATTTTCTATTCCATCGCGGTTGTCATCGGGTTTGTCAGCAGTCCCCTGCCGAGGGGAGGCTGCTGGCAAACCGGCCTCATTTCTGATTTTTATAACTGCAGATTTTTTCGTTTGCACTGCGGTATTCCTGCTTCTTAATCGAAATCTATTTTTTTATTGTTGTTTTATATGCGAAAGATTTTTATCAGCGCACTTTCCGGTTTCGCCTTGCTGTTGTCGGGTAACCCGCTTCTGGCGGCGGAAAGCGGATATACCGTCACGGATATTCAGCGTATGGGTTTACAGGCGAATGGCCTGCTGCAGGCGGCCCGTTCGCAGGTTGACATAGCCAGAGCGGAGGTTACCAGCGCATCGGCATTTCCCAACCCCGAAGTTACCCTTATGACCGGTCCTGATAGCAAACGCCTGCCCGAGAGTGAAACTGGTCCTTCATCCATGCAGCGGCAGGTCACCGTCAGCCAGCCTCTGGAAAATCCATTTGTGCGGCGTGCGCGGATCGGAGCGGCGGAATCGGGTGTTGAAGCCAGTCTTGCCAATCTGGAACAGGCGCGGGCTGATCTGGCTGCACAGCTTCGGGTGCAAACCTATGAATTTTTGTTGCGGCATGATCTGGCGGATATGGAGTCGGATATTCACGGCCTGATGAAAGAAATACAGCGTCGGATCAAACTGAGTGTTGAATTGGGTGAGACTGCCCGTTTCGAATTGATTCGAGCGGATACCGAGGTGATGACAGCGGCCAGCAGAAAAGAAGCAGCATCCCTCAATACAGAGCGGGCTCGGATTGCCTTGCAGAAATTAACTGCAGGCGCTTTGCCTGCTGAATTCAACGTGGCTGCTTCACTTGGCGATCCGGTTACGCTGCCTTCACTGGAAGCATTGCGTGCCGAGCTGCCAGCGGCCAACCCGGAAATTTTGCGTCTGGAAGCGGAGCAAAATCGTGCGCGTTTACGGATCGATCAGGAACGTGCTTCAGTGCTGCCTTCAATAGATGTGCTTTACAGCAATTATCAGGATAAGCAATTTACATCGAATACCGCCGGGCTTAGTGTGCGGATTCCACTTTTCTACCAGCGGCGGGGTGAAGTCGATGCAGCCGTTTCGGATGCAGCCCGGGTGCGAGAGACGCTTGATTATCGCCGCTACGAGATCGATCGATTGCTGGAATCTGCCTGGCAGGCAATGGAAATTGCGCGCCGCCGGGTAGAAATGTTCGAAGGCGGCATCGTCAAGGAAGCAGAAGCTGCGCTACGTGTGGCGGAAGCGGCTTTCCGGCTGGGAGAAAGAGGGTTTATCGAGGTGCTGGATACCCAGCGGGTATTGCGTAATACGCGTTCGGAATTATTACAGGCCCAGTTCGAATTACAGTCAGCGGCAGCAGAGATAGACCGGCTGCGGGCGCATTATCCAAAGGAGTAGTTTTTCTCTATGAATTTCCAGATATCGATCATTGCTGTTTTACTTGCGTGCGCCACGCTGTTTGTTCCGGGTTGCAAGAATGAAGAAACGCCAGAGCCACCGGAGAAGCATGTGCAGGCAGAAACAGACGATGCCAGTACGATTTTTCTGAGACCGGATTTGCTGGAGCGGATTAAAACTGGTAACCCGTTTTATGCCGATATTGCCGAGAAATTGAGTGTTCCCGGGCAGATCAAGGTGAATGAATTGAAGCTCGTCCAGGTCGGGGCGAGCTTCACCGGGCGTATCGTGGAAATTTACGCGCATCTGGGGGATAACGTTGCATCTGGTACTAAACTGGCACGGATTTCAAGCCCGGAATTGACCCAGGCGCAACTGGCCTATCTGCGCGCCAATTCGCTGGCTGTACTGGCGAAGCGTGCGGCGATACGTGCAAAACAATTGTTTGAAGAGGATGTTATCAGTGCGGCCGAATTGCAGCGCCGAGAATCGGAACTCCAGGTGGCCGATGCCGAACTGAGTGCGGCGAAAGATCACTTGCGTCTGCTGGGAATGAATAACCAGTCCGTACAGGATCTGACCAAACACGGACAAATCCAGCCTTCCGTGGTTATCACCGCGCCACACAGCGGTACGGTGATTGTACGCAACGTCGCGCTGGGGCAGGTGGTGCAGCCATCGGATCAGCTGTTTACACTGGCAGATTTGTCAGTGCTGTGGGTGGTGGGTGATGTACCTGAGCACGCGGCACATTCCGTCGAGCAGGGTCAGCATGTGCAGGTGCGTGTGCCCGCATTGGGGGACAGGAGTTTTGATGGAACCATCATATTCGTATCCGACATTGTCAATCCGCTGACCCGGACTGTCACGGTTCGTACGGAAGTGGATAATCCCGAGCGCAGGCTGCGGCCGGATATGCTGACCACAGTGCATATCGATGAACATGCGCGCGAACGTCTGGTGATCCCGAAAGGTGCTGTGGTCCGCGAAAATAATGAAGATCATGTGTTTATTGCCCGGGAAGATGGTGGCTTCACGCTGACTCCGGTCAAACTGGATGTGGCGATTAACGGGATGAGACCCGTTCTGGAAGGATTGACGGCAGAGCAAACGATTATTGTCGAAGGTGCCTTTCATCTGAATAACGAACGCAAGCGCAAGGATCTGGAATAGCCATGATTGTTTCCCTGGTACGCGCCATGCTGGCGCAGCGGCTGGTGATCGTTGTGCTGACGTTGATTCTGATGGGCTTTGGTTTGCATGCGGCACAGCGCCTGTCGGTGGATGCTTTCCCGGATGTCACCAATGTTCAGGTGCAGATTGCAACCGAGGCCATCGGCCGCAGCCCGGAGGAAATCGAGCGGCTGGTGACGGTTCCGCTGGAAATTGCCATGACCGGTATGCCGGGACTGGAGGAAATGCGCTCGCTGAACAAGAGTGGTTTATCCATTATTACGCTGGTATTTACCGATGAGACCGATGTGTATTTTGCCCGGCAACTGGTCATGGAGCGGCTGCTGGAAGTGGCCAGTAAAATGCCGCCTGGCATCATTCCGCGCCTTGGCCCGGTTTCTACGGGGCTGGGAGAGGTTTATCAATACACGATTGATCACCCTGATGATGGTGAGCGGGCGCTGACCGTCGAAGAGTTAACCGAGCGGCGCATCGTGCAGGATTGGGTGGTGCGGCCGATGTTACGTTCTATCCCTGGAGTGGCGGAAATCAATTCGCAGGGAGGGTATGTCAAGCAATACCATGTACTGGCGGATCCTAACAAGCTGCGTCACTATAATCTGACACTGGAGCAGGTAGAGAAGGCCATTGCAGAAAACAATGCCAATGCCAGCGGCGGAATTTTGCCGACCGGCAGTGAACAATATCTCGTTAAGGGTGTCGGGCTGATTCGTAAGCTGCAGGATATTGGCAATATTGTTTTGTCAGAAGAACGTGGCGTGCCCGTGTTTGTGCGTGATGTGGCAGAGGTAAAACTGGGCACGGAAGTCAGGGCGGGTGCAGTTATCAAGGGGGGATATACCGAATCGGCTTCCGGTATCGTGCTGATGATCCGGAGTGGCAATGCCAAGGAGATCGTGGAGCGAGTCAAGGCAAAGGTGGCTGAGATCAACGAACAGAAACTGTTACCCGGCGGGTTGCAGATCGTTCCGTATTACGATCGTACCGATCTGGTTGATGCTGCCTTGTGGACGGTCAGCAAGGTGTTGATGGAAGGTGTTTTCCTGGTCATTGTCGTGCTGTTTATTTTTCTGGGGGATGTGCGTTCAAGCCTGATTGTAGTGGCAACGCTGGTGGTGACACCCTTGCTGACATTCATGGTGATGAATCATCAGGGGATCTCGGCCAATCTGATGTCGCTGGGCGGGCTTGCGATCGCAATCGGATTGATGGTCGATTCGACTGTGGTGGTGGTGGAGAACGTGTTTCACCGCCTGGGGCATAGTGGCAGCTCGGAGGAATCGCGTGCACGCACCATTATTGAGGCCGTAGGTGAGGTGGGGACACCGGTTATTTTCGGTATCTGTATCATCATCCTGGTTTTTCTGCCGCTGATGACATTGCAGGGAATGGAGGGCAAGCTGTTCAGCCCGCTGGCCTTTACGATTGCTATTGCCCTGGCAATTTCCCTGATCGTTTCACTGACATTATCCCCGGTGTTGTGCGCCTATATTCTGAAAGGAGGAGCTGATCACGATACGCTGATCATTGCCAGGCTGAAGGCCGCGTATCACGCTTTGCTCAATGCTGCCCTTAAGAGGGCAAAACTTACTGTGACTACTGCGCTGGGGTTGCTGTTGCTGTCTTTTGTATTGTTCCCATTCCTGGGGAAATCGTTTATTCCGACTTTGAAGGAAGGCGCATTGACCCCCCAGATCAACCGGGTAGCCTCGATTTCACTGGATGAGGCGATTGGAATGGAAATGGAAGCGATGAAGGCGGTATCGAAGGTACCGGGAGTCAAAAGTGTGGTTTCCAAGCTGGGCCGAGGTGAATCGCCTGCTGATCCGGCCGGACAGAATGAATCCGATCCGATCGTAATGCTTGATCCGGAAGCCGGCCGTACCCAGGATGAAGTGGATGAAGATATCCGCAAGTTACTGGAAGTATTGCCCGGTGTCAGCATTGTTTTGTCGCAACCGATTGCCGAACGGGTGGACGAGATGGTGACCGGGGTACGTTCTGAAATTGCGGTAAAAATTTTCGGGGATAATCTGAATAAATTGCGTGAACTGTCGGAACAGATTGCCCGTATTTTACGCAATGTTCCGGGGGCGCGGGATATTCGCATAGAACGATTGTCCGGCCAGCAATCCCTCAGTATTGACGTTGACCGCAATGCCATTGCACGTAATGGTATCAATGTGGCCGATGTGCACGAGCTGATCGAGACGGCTATCGGGGGGCGTGAAGTAAGCACCTTGTATGAAGGTGAACGGCGCTTTGCCATTGTGGTGCGGTTTCCGCCACATTTTCGCGACAGCATCGAAAGTATCCGCAACTTGCCGCTGCGAGCACCGGATGGCGCTATCGTGCCGCTCTATACCGTTGCCAGTATCAATATCATCGATGGCCCTGCCCAGGTTTCGCGTGAAAATGCCAAGCGTCGTGTAGTGGTGGGTTCAAATGTGGAGGGCCGTGATCTGGGTGGATTTGTAGCAGAAGTACAGGAGCGGATTGCGAAGGAAGTCAAACTGCCGGATGGCTATTTCTTTGAATGGGGCGGACAGTTCGAGAATATGGAACGTGCCATGAATACACTTTCGGTGATTGTGCCGATCACGATTGTTGCTATCTTCTTTTTGCTGTTTCTGTTGTTTAATTCCATCAAACTGGCAGCCCTGATTATTCTCGTGCTGCCGTTTGCTTCCATAGGCGGCGTATTTGGTCTGTTTGTCACGGGTGAATATCTATCGGTGCCCGCCTCGGTGGGTTTTATCGCACTGTGGGGGATTGCGGTGTTGAACGGTGTGGTACTGATTTCCTATATCCGCAAATTGCGTGATGAAGGTTTCAGTGTCAAGGATGCCGTCATCAAGGGATGTGAGCAGCGTTTTCGTCCGGTTCTGATGACAGCCACGGTAGCCATGCTCGGATTGGTTCCGTTCCTGTTTGCAACCGGCCCAGGCTCGGAAGTGCAGCGGCCACTCGCCATCGTGGTGATCGGCGGACTGATCACCTCTACATTGCTGACGCTGGTCGTGCTTCCCGTGTTATACCGCTGGTTTGACCGGCCTTCACCTGCGCAGCAAATTCAGGTTTTGAAGGAATCAGGAATTTGAATTTGCCTTGATTTTTTGCATTGCTACAGTTCTGCACACATTGTTCTGCCGCATAGCTCATTTTATATTGCGATGATCAACAAAGAGCTGTGAGAAGCTGGGCGGTTTCTGGAAAAGCTTCTCTATTTCGCGTATAATTCCCCAACGCGGTGTGAGGTTAACTTTGAGCCGCTTTTTCTATCTATCCGCATCATCGTATTAGGGGAATTCTGTGTCTAACCGTCCGCACGCTGTACTTGTTCTGGCTGATGGTACTGTTCTTCACGGAGATTCAATTGGAGCGGAAGGGGTTGCTGTCGGCGAAGTGGCTTTTAATACGGCCATGACTGGCTATCAGGAAATTCTTACTGACCCTTCTTACTGCCGTCAGATCGTTACGCTAACTTATCCGCATATTGGCAATACTGGTGTCAATGATGAGGATGTCGAATCTACAATTGCTTCCACAGTTATCCATGCAGCCGGTTTGGTGATTCGTGATTTGCCGCTGGTGGCTAGCAACTGGCGCAGCCGTCAAACATTGCCGGATTTTCTCAGGCAGCATAATGTTCCGGCAATTGCCGGGGTTGATACCCGCAAGCTTACGCGTATTCTGAGAACAAAAGGTGCGCAGGCAGGTTGTATCATGGCCGGCCACGTTGATGAAGCTGAAGCACTCCGGCAGGCACAGGCATTTCCTGGTTTGACGGGGATGGATTTGGCGCGTGAGGTCAGTTGCAGCCAGGTTTGGGAGTGCAATGAAGGTGCATGGTCGCCGGAAACAGGTTATCAAACGATGGGTGAGCGTAGCTACCGGGTGGCTGTGCTGGATTTCGGGGTCAAGCGGGCAATTCTGCGCAAGCTGGTGGAGCGAGGTTGTCATGTCACTGTTTACCCTGCGCAAACGCGAATTGACGAAATTCTTGCCGCCCGTCCTGATGGCGTGGTGCTTTCCAATGGCCCGGGTGATCCGGAAGCTTGTGATTACGCAATTGATACGGCGCGCGCATTGCTGACAAGCAAAATCCCTGTTTTTGGTATCTGTCTGGGTCATCAGATCATCGCTCTGGCGATCGGTGCCAAAACAATCAAAATGAAATTCGGGCACCACGGCGCCAATCATCCCGTGCTGGATATTGATAATGAACGGGTGATGATTACCAGTCAGAATCACGGGTTTGCAGTGGGTGTGGATACTTTGCCTGCCGGTGTGCGGGTGACCCATCATTCATTGTTTGATGGAAGTCTCCAGGGATTTGAGTTGACAGATTATCCTGTTATTTGTTTCCAGGGGCACCCTGAGGCCAGTCCTGGTCCACAAGATGTTGATTATTTATTTAACCATTTCATCAGCCGGATGATGAAAAGCAGGCAATCAGCCTGAGTTACCAGAGCAACTTTCTTCTTCAATGCCAAAGCGTACCGACCTGAAATCCATTCTTATTATTGGCGCAGGTCCGATTGTTATCGGACAGGCTTGTGAATTTGACTATTCTGGTGTCCAGGCCTGCCGGGCATTGCGCGAGGAAGGTTATCGTGTCGTTCTGATCAACTCCAATCCGGCAACGATCATGACTGATCCAGAGCTGACAGATGCTACTTATATAGAGCCAATTACCTGGCAGGTCGTTGAAAAAATAATTGAAATAGAGCGTCCGGATGCACTGTTGCCGACCATGGGCGGGCAGACTGCACTCAATTGCGCTCTGGATCTGGTACGACATGGTGTGCTGGAAAAATACGGTGTGGCGCTGATTGGTGCTTCCCGTGAAGCCATTGATAAAGCCGAAGATCGCGAGAAATTTAAACAGGCAATGACGCGTATCGGGTTGCAATCAGCCCGTTCTGCCATGGCACACAGCATGGAAGAAGCTTTGCAGGCACAGGCCATGATCGGTTATCCAGTAATCATTCGGCCTTCTTTCACACTGGGTGGGAGCGGGGGTGGAATTGCCTATAACCGGGAAGAGTTTATCGAAATCTGCGAGCGTGGGCTTGAGGCTTCGCCTACTCGCGAGCTGTTGATCGAAGAATCGGTTATCGGCTGGAAAGAATATGAAATGGAAGTGATCCGGGACAAACAGGATAACTGCATCATCATTTGTGCCATCGAAAATGTCGATCCTATGGGTGTCCATACGGGTGATTCGATTACAGTAGCGCCTGCCCAGACACTGACAGACAAGGAATACCAGCGTATGCGCGATGCATCGATTGCGGTGTTGCGGGAAATTGGGGTGGAAACAGGCGGTTCCAACGTGCAGTTTGCCATCAATCCCGAAAATGGGAATATGCTTGTGATCGAAATGAATCCGCGAGTGTCGCGTTCCTCTGCGCTGGCTTCGAAAGCAACAGGTTTCCCAATTGCAAAGGTTGCTGCCAAGCTCGCAATCGGCTACACACTCAATGAGCTGGGAAACGATATTGCGGGCGGCATCATCCCGGCGTCGTTTGAGCCCACCATTGACTATGTCGTCACCAAGGTGCCTCGTTTCGCATTCGAGAAATTTTCGCAGGCAAATGATCGTCTGACGACGCAAATGAAGTCCGTGGGTGAAGTTATGGCGATCGGACGCACTTTTCAGGAGTCGCTGCAGAAAGCATTGCGCGGACTGGAAACTGGTGTGGATGGTCTGGATGAAAAAACAACGGATCTTGAAATCATCAAAGCCGAGCTGGGCCATCCAGGGCCTGAGCGTTTATGGTATGTGGCTGATGCATTTCGTTGCGGTATTCCTTTTGATGAAATTCACGCGCTTACCCGGATTGATCCCTGGTTTTTGGTCCAGATTGAAGATCTGGTTAAACAGGAACAGGTGCTTTCAGGGAAGCGGCTGGAAACACTGAATCGACAAGAGTTACGTCAATTGAAGCGTTGCGGCTTCTCGGATAGGCGTTTGGCTGCGCTTCTTGGTACCAGTCAGGACAAGGTGCGTGCAAGGCGGCATGAACATGGTTTGCATCCAGTTTACAAACGGGTGGATACCTGTGCTGCCGAGTTCGATACGCATACAGCGTATATGTACTCAACATATGAAGAGGAGTGTGAATCCCGTCCGACAGACAAAAAGAAAATCATGGTGCTGGGAGGGGGGCCTAACCGCATTGGCCAGGGAATCGAATTCGATTATTGTTGCGTACATGCCGCCATGGCGCTGCGCGAAGATCAGTATGAAACTATTATGGTTAACTGTAATCCTGAAACAGTTTCGACTGACTATGATGTTTCTGATCGCCTGTATTTTGAATCTCTCACTCTCGAAGATGTTCTTGAAATTGCGGCTGTAGAGAAACCGGTGGGGGTCATCGTTCAATATGGCGGGCAGACTCCACTCAAATTGGCTCGCGCGTTGGAGGCCAATGGAGTGCCCATTGTTGGTACCAGCCCGGATATGATCGACTGTGCTGAGGATCGGGAGCGTTTTCAGACGATGTTGCAAGAATTGGGCCTTAAGCAGCCGCCCAATTTTACAGCACGCACGCCAGAGGCTGCTTTGGCTGCAGCAGATAAAATCGGTTATCCACTTGTTGTCCGGCCAAGTTATGTGCTGGGTGGGCGTGCCATGGAAATAGTGCACGAGGCTCGCGATCTGGAGCGCTATATGCGCGAGGCTGTGAAGGTATCCAACGATTCTCCCGTATTGCTGGATCATTACCTGAATAATGCAATTGAGGTTGATGTTGATGCGATTTTTGACGGGGAAACCATATTGATCGGCGGCATTATGGAACATATCGAGCAAGCCGGGGTTCACTCTGGTGATTCCGCGTGTTCATTGCCTCCTTACAGTCTTTCTATGTCTTTGCAGGATGAATTGCGTCGGCAAACCGGAGCTATGGCTCGGGCATTAAACGTCAGAGGGTTGATGAATGTACAGTTTGCCATCCAGGACGATACTGTTTATGTGCTGGAAGTCAATCCGAGAGCTTCGCGCACGGTGCCTTTTGTATCCAAGGCAACGGGTTTGCAGTTGGCTAAAATTGCAGCTCGTTGTATGGTGGGGCAAACCTTGGTTGATCAGGGTGTGACCAATGAAATTCATCCTTCTCATTTTTCAGTAAAAGAGGCAGTTTTCCCATTCGCCAAATTTTCTGGAGTGGATCCTGTACTTGGGCCGGAAATGAAATCAACCGGCGAGGTAATGGGTCTGGGTAAAAATTTTGCAGAGGCTTTTGTTAAGTCCCAGCTCGCTGCAGGCGTGCTATTACCTGATTCAGGTAATGTACTGATAAGCGTTCGGGACAGCGATAAGCAAGAGATAATTGCGATTGCTGTCAAACTGATCGAGTTGGGGTTTTCTCTTTACGCCACACGTGGCACAGCACAAGCTTTATTGCAGGCTGGGGTGCCAGTTATTGCCGTAAATAAAGTGGCAGAGGGTCGGCCCCATATCCTGGATATGATCAAAAATGGCGAGATTGCCATAATTTTTAATTCGGTTACCAATAAACGTAGTGCTGTGCGCGATTCCAATTCGATTCGACGAGCAGCTTTGCAGGCTAAAGTAACTTATTACACCACTATTGCCGGTGCGCGCGCGGCTTGTGCTGGCATAGCAAACCGCAGGGAGTTGCAGGTTTACCGTTTGCAAAGTCTTGCTGTCTAGACAACAATAACATTCTCTGAGTTTGGTAGATCCTGATCTGGAAAGTTAATTGCTCTCGTATTGTATAAATAGTACGGTGTAAGTCGCCTATTGTTTGATAGGTTCCGTATTGTTATTTTTTTCTTGGAAAGATAAATCAAGTTATGAATGCCATACCCATTACTCAAGCAGGTGCTGAAAAATTGCGTGCGGAACTGCACGAGATGAAAACTGTGCATCGTCCTGCAGTGATTGCTGCCATTGCAGAAGCCCGTTCTCACGGGGATCTGTCTGAAAATGCTGAATATGATGCTGCAAAAGAAAGACAGGGATTCATAGAGGGGCGTATCGCCGATCTGGAAGGTAAACTGGCTAATGCACAGATAATCAATCCTGCAACACTGAATGCTGATGGTGCGTGCGTATTCGGTGCTACAGTTGATCTGATGGATCTGGATAATGAGATGGCTGTGACTTATCAGATTGTTGGTGATGATGAGGCTGATATCAAACAGGGCAAGATTTCCGTTAGTTCTCCCATCGCACGGGCCTTGATCGGAAAATATGCAGGTGATGTAGCAGAAGTCCAGGCGCCTGGCGGTGTTCGGGAGTATGAAATTCTGGATGTCAAATATATCTGAAGATTAATTTTCCAGGCTTTCGGAAATCAGGGTCGGAATGCCGTTTCTTGTCTGGATCGCCAGATTCAGAATTTCCGGGTTTATTCTTGTGTTTTTTATGATGTTTCCACTAGAATTCCTTGCTGTTTTTTCAAGAAACCCGGAAATTGCATCGTGAACTTTTTGCTCATAGTCTGATGATGTAGTGTCATCTTCTTCCAGCGGCGGGTGTAATTCAATAAATAAAAGATTCTCTTGCCATCCTAGTTTGATAGGTTGATTGACGATTTGTACCGGGGTACCTGTGGGTACAAGATTAAACAATTTTTCAATATCTTCAGGATACAGACGCATGCAGCCGTGTGTAACACGCATACCTACTCCAAACGGTTTGTTGGTGCTGTGAATGAGATAGCCGGATAAGCCAAGATATAATGCATAGCGTCCAAGAGGATTATCCGGGCCGGGCAGAACGACATCCTGCAATGGCGGTTTTCCTTCCGCTATGGCTTCCTTTTTAAGCGATAGAGGCGGTGTCCACGTTGGATCTTTTTGCTTTCTAACGATAGAGGTTCTTCCCAGTGGCGTATTCCAGTCCATTCGACCAATACTGACAGGATAAGTAATTACCTCGGGCTTTTGGTTTTTTACTGGCTTGGGAAAATAATACAGTCGCATCTCCGGCACATTGATTACTAAACCGGTTCGTTCGGCTTGCGGGATTATGAAGCGCAGTGGTAACACAACTTCTGCTCCTTCTTCAGGCAGCCAGCGATTTACATTGGGATTGGCTAGCATCATTTCGTCTTGTCCAATATCATAGCGACGCGCAATATCCAGTAGTGTTTCTTCGCGATTGGCAGTTGTTGTTTGGATCTGGCCGAAAATATCAACATCTTCGGGTGGGAGTATCCAGCTACTGGCGCTACTATATGTTGGTACGTATAGTAGCGTTAACAGCAGTAACGAGCAGATATCGATTTTTTGTTTTTGGTTCATTTTGTATTACGTTGTAAATAATTCTGAAGTTTTTTGTATTATACGTAGAGGATTTTTGTTTTCTTAAGCTTTTGACCATCCTGTTTGGGTCTGAGGAGTGTTTGGTATTTTTGCCAATTTGTTGCATTAAAGCAACACAAAAAACCAGGATTCCTTGACAGCTAAGGAGCCCTTCTATAAGCTCGCTGCCCATACATACCATGGGACAAAAGCCGTGCGCTGCAAAAACTATGAGTATTGCAGCACATATCAAGTGGCTAGTTGCCATTCAATCTATTCAATTAAATTGGCCAAAAATATTTCTAGGGGAAGATTTTGAGTTCGACAATAGCCACGTTGGGCATTCCGCCAGTACAAAAAACTAGTTCCCTATCCTCCGGAATAGATGTTGTTGATCCAACGCCAACAATTAATTTGTTGACCCAGAGAAGAGCAGATTTTACGACTTTGGTGGAGTCGTTAGAATATGCAGCACAAGGAGAGACCGGTTACAATTTTTATGACGCCAAGGGCAATTTAAAGTCAGTTCTTTCGTACAGAGATTTGTGCGCGAGTGCGAAGGTGATTGCGCGGCGATTATCTGGTCTTGGATTGGCTCGTAATAGCCGGGTTGCTCTGATTGCGGACACAACTCCAGAGTTTGTTGAGCTATTTTTTGCCTGTCGGTATGCAGGCTTTGTTCCTTTTGCGATGCCGGTTCCTGTCAATCTCGGCAGTCGTGCTATCTATGTGCAGCAGTTGAAAGGTATGCTTGAAAGTAGCAAGGCAAGCGTTGCTTTGGCTAACCTTGATTTCATTGAATTTCTTAATGAAGCTATAGGTGGCCTGAGAAACGATGAGCTTAAATGGTGTGGTACGCCAGATCAGCTTGATTTGTTGCCGGAAGCTGATGTGGCACTGCTGCAAAATACTCCTGACGAAACGGCCTATCTCCAATTTACTTCCGGTAGTACTCGCTCGCCGAGAGGGGTGGTTATTACCGAGCAGGCCTTGATGACCAATTTGCGGGGCATCGTTTGTAATGGCCTTGATGTTCGTCTGGGTGATCGATGTGCTTCGTGGCTTCCCTTTTACCATGATATGGGCTTGGTCGGCTTGGTGTTAGCTCCTTTGGCGGCTCAACTGTCTGTAGACTATCTTGCTACCCGGGATTTTGCAGTCCGGCCTTTGCAATGGCTTAAGTTGATTAGCCGTAATCGTTGTACTATTGCTTTCAGCCAGCCCTTTGGTCTTAAGTTATGCACCCTGCGTGCGCGGGATTCGGATTTGGTTGATCTGGATTTAAGTTGTTGGCGAGCGGCAGGTGTCGGGGCTGAAATGATCCGGCTGGAAACATTGAAAATTTTTGCAGCCAAATTTGCAGCGGCGGGTTTTGATGAGCGTGCTTTTCTGCCGTGCTATGGATTGGCTGAATCAACGCTGGCGGTTTCGTTTCCTGATATTGGTCAGGGAGCCAAGAGTCTGCGAGTGGATGCCAAGACACTGATCGAGAAGAAAGTTGCGGTAAGGGTGCAGGCTGACGGTAGAAAATATAACGAATTTGTAAACTGCGGCCGTCCACTGCCAGACCACGAAGTTCGTGTAGTGGATGACACTGATCACGATGTTCCCTCCATGGCTGTGGGAAGTATTCTGGTCAGAGGTAGGAGTGTAATGAGCGGTTATTTTAACAATGCAGAAGAGACGGCAAGAGCCATCAGAGCGGATGGCTGGCTGGATACTGGTGATATAGGTTTTTTGTTTGAGGGTAACTTGTATATTACAGGTCGGCGGACAGATGTCATTATTGTCAATGGCAGAAATATCCGAGCTCAGGATGTGGAAGAGCTGGCCGAGCAGCAGCCGGAAGTCAGAGCTCGCGAAGCTTCCGCATTCGGGATAAGTAACGAGGATGGATCAACGTCTGTTGTTCTGGTTGTTGAATGTCGGCTGGCCTCGGCAGTAGATCGGCAATTTTTGATTAATAGGCTCCAGCAGATGGTATATATGGCATTCGGTGTCAATTGTTTGGTCGAGTTAGTGCCACCGCATACCTTGCCTCGGACTTCATCAGGAAAATTATCACGCTTTGCTGCGCGCCAAGGATTCTTGCGGCGTGTAAATATGGAACAGACAGTTGTAACGATCAACACCGTCAGTTGATATAACGTTCCTATCAAAAAAACGAACCAGCTTACTCCTGCATGAGAAGGAAACACATTTTCTTTCTCATGTTTCCTTATGAATAAAACGGTTGCATTAACTGGTGCAACAGGATTTATCGGCCACGTTCTTGTTGCCAGATTGGTGACGTCCGGATGGAAGATACGCGCTCTGGCAAGGAAAATACCTTCTGATCGTGCTTTTTCTGAGGTGGAGTGGATCCCAGGAGAGCTGAGTTGTGATAGCGCTCTATCCGCTCTGGTTTCTGGTGCAGAGGCAGTTATACATTGTGCTGGAGCGATCAGGGGAGAATCCCAGGATGCCTTTTTCCATACCAACGTGGTTGGCACGAAAAATCTGTTACAGGCTGCTTCCAGGTCATCTTCGTGTTCAAGGTTTTTATACATTTCCTCGCTGGCGGCACGTGAACCCCATCTCTCCTGGTATGCTCGAAGCAAATTCGAAGCGGAACAACTGATTCCAGAGTTTTCTGGAAGATTGGCAACTGCCATATTCCGTCCGGCAGCTGTTTATGGCCCCGGTGACAAAGCGATGCAGCCATTTTTTCAGGCAATGCGCTACGGTGTGCTTCCGGTTCCGGGTAATTCCAGTAATCGTTTCGGCATGGTGCACGTGGATGATATGGTGGCTGCTGTTCATGCCTGGCTTGAGGCTAAACAGCCGGTGAAGGGTACCTATGAGCTGGATGATGGCACGCCAGGCGGGTATGACTATGTTTCCATTGCCGCAATAGCTGAACAGGTTCTCGGGAGGCCAGTATATTGTTTCTCGATACCGTTAGGTGCTATACATACAGTGGCTCGCTTTAATCTATGGCTGGCACATCTCCTGAACTATCCTCCAATACTGACCCCGGGTAAGGTGAAGGAATTTCAGCACCCGGACTGGACTTGTGATATTTCTTCGTTGGAAAAAGAGCTGGCTGGCTGGTCTCCGGTAACCAAACTGCAAACAGCTCTGCCCCTACTTCTCAAATCCTAATGGATATTTATCCTTGAAGCATTTTAAATGTTCATCGACAATATGCAGCTTTTGCAGGAGTTGTTTTCATTCAGGGACCGTGTATTTTCATATTCCCTGATGCGGGGATAATTTGTCAGTTTGAACATTCCGGGATTGATCGTATGTCTGAAGTAACTCAAGAACAAATTACAGAGCTGCTTTGCCAGCGTCTGGTATATTTTACCGAGATTGAAATGGAAGTATCTCCGGAAACCAATCTCATCACACATCTTGCAATAGATTCGGTCAAGCTCCTGAATCTGGTCATGGAAATCGAGGATGAGTTTGATATATCTGTTCCATTAAATACACTCGTTGATGTCCTGACAGTACAGGATCTCGCCAATCTGATCCATAAAATCAAATTATCATCACAATGAATCTGCTGGAAAAACTGGATGCGGCTGCAGCGGCAAGGAAAGCACAATTACCCGAAGGTGTCGGTGCTTTCGGCATTCCTATAGAAGAATCTTACTCGGCAACTGAAGCCAGAATTGGTGAGCGCCGGGTATTGATGCTGGGTACAAACAACTATCTGGGGCTTAGTTTTGCGCCTGAGTGCAGGGAGGCTGCCCATCAGGCAATTGATCAGGAAGGTACGGGAACGACGGGTTCGCGTATGGCCAATGGCAATTACTATGGTCATCGGGCACTGGAACGGGAATTTGCCGAGTTTTATAACTGCCGTGAATGTATTGTTTTTACAACGGGGTATCAAGCCAACCTGGGCACCATATCCGGATTGGCAGGAGCTGGCGATGTCGTACTGATCGATGGAGATGCACATGCCAGTATTTATGATGGGTGTATTCTGAGTGGAGCAGATATCATCCGTTTCCGGCATAACGATCCGGCAGATCTTGAAAAACGGCTCCGTCGATTGGGGGAGCGCAGCCGGAATACCTTGATCGTGGTTGAAGGGATATACAGCATGCTCGGTGACCAAGCACCCCTGGCCGAGATCGTTGAAATAAAAAATGCTTATCAAAGCACTTTATTACTTGATGAGGCTCACTCACTTGGGGTTCTGGGAAAAACCGGGCAAGGATTGGTAGAGCAAACCGGATTAAACAATGAAGTTGATTTTATTACCGGAACCTTCAGCAAAAGTTTGTGTGGTATTGGTGGCTTTTGTGTCAGCAATCATTCCCAGCTTAACCAGCTTCGGTATATCAGTCACCCTTATATATTTACCGCATCTCCCTCACCGGCAACCATTGCTTCCACACGTGCTGCGCTGAAATTGTTGCGCGAAGGATCTTCGTTGCGTGAGCGCTTGTGGCAGAATGCGCATCATCTTTATTCCAGCCTCAAAACAATCGGCTATCAGCTTGGCCCGCAACCAGGCCCCATAGTGGCGGTCCTGCTGGATAATCCCAGGCAGGCACTGGCTTTATGGAATGGATTGATGGAGCATGACATTTATGTGAACCTGGTGCTGCCGCCTGCTGCGCCGGAAGGGAAGTCGCTGGTTCGGTGCAGCATTAATGCCGCCCACACGACCGAGCAAATAGACCGGGTTTGTGATGTATTTGCCAGGTTATATTCCTCTATAGCGGAGTGAGAAGGTGCGACTATCCGATATCGGCCCCGCACTGTTTGGCCGGGTAATTGGGGCATTACCCTGACCATGGAGCGGATTGTGCCGGATTGGCCTGCGCCTGCGAATGTCAACGCCCTGTTTACCACCCGGAACATCGGTGCGGTTACAAAGAGTCAGGGAATTTATGCCGGATTGAATCTGGCAAATCATGTGGATGATGATCCGCTCATTGTTCAACAAAATCGTAGCCAGCTGCGCCAGTACCTGCCTGAAGATCCGTGCTGGCTGACCCAGGTGCACGGTACTAAATCAATCTGGGTGGATTCCGGTAATGAAACACTGGAAGCCGATGCTGCGATGAGCCGTCATCCCGGTGTAGTCTGTGCGGTTCTGGTGGCGGACTGTTTGCCGGTCATGCTGTGCGATCAGGCTGGCAGTGTAGTGGGTATAGCCCATGCAGGCTGGCGTGGGCTGGCCGGAGGGGTGATCGAAAATGCTGTAAAAGAGTTACGTAAGTTCAGCCATAGTGATCAGCTCATGGCTTGGCTGGGTCCGGCAATTAGTTCTCGATATTTTGAGGTGGGGGATGAGGTGCGTACCCGGTTTGCCGAGTACGATCCTCAAGCCGTTTGTGCATTTTTACCGGGTAAGGAAAAAGGGAAGTGGTACGCCAACCTGTTTGATCTGGCACGACAGAGATTGCGTCACAGCGGGGTGGAACGGGTTTATGGTGGCAATCACTGTACATTCAGTGACCCTGAGAAATTTTATTCTTACCGCCGCGATGGAAAAACAGGGAGAATGGCTGGCTTGTTATGGTTGGCGCAACCTGTCAAAGAATAGAAGTTGCAATACAGTTACAACTGTATTTTTATCTATGCCTGCCAGAAATTAATTGAACTCTGAGAATAATCTTCAGCTTTATACCTATTTCCTATCAGCACTTCAATCTCTAGCAATCGATAGCGTTTCTCCCCAATTCTGATTAGTGTGGTACACAATTTATGCCAGTGTTAGCCTGGATCATCTTTGCCAGTGTAGCCAGCGGTCTGCTGAGTATTGGACTGGCAGCTTTATTCGCCCTGAATGTACGTAGCAATCAATGGATTTCCATACTGGTTTCCTACGCAATTGGCGCACTTCTTGGTGCAGCATTCCTGAACGCGTTGCCTGAAGCGCTTGAACTTACGGAATCTCCCAGGCAACTAACGATGGTTTTGCTGTTGGGCATTCTTATTTTCTTCATTCTGGAAAAACTTTTGCTATGGCGCCATTGTCATTTGTCCGAATGCGAAGGGCATGAAACCGCTGTCCAGCTGAAACCGGCTGAAGCTCATGATCATGGGCGTAGCGGCATGATGATCGTGCTGGGGGATACTTTCCATAATTTTGTGGATGGCATTCTGATTGCAACAGCCTTCATGGCTGATATCCAGCTTGGAATTGTGACTGCCATTGCCATTACTGCACACGAAATTCCACAGGAAGCAGGTGATTTTATCATCCTGCTCAATTCGGGCTTTACCCGGGCACGAGCACTTTGGCTAAATTTGCTATCGGGGGTTGCAACCCTGCTTGGCGGCCTGCTGGGCTATTTCATGCTGTATCAGCTGGATCACATGATTGCACCCATTCTGGCTCTGGCTGCTGCAAGCATGATTTACGTAGCAATGTCTGATCTGATTCCCAGCCTGCATAAACGCCCTGAAATCGGGGCAACTGTTCAGCAAGTCATACTTATTGTTCTGGGAATCGGCACAATATGGTTAATAGGGGTGTATTTTGGCCACCATCACTGAAAAAGCCAGTCAATTTCTCTTTCTGACTGGAAATGGCTATGGGGTGGTGTTGCCACGGTAGCCTTCGGCTGTCCGGTAGTAAAGTGTGCGCAACAAGAGGCCATCCTGTCGATAGACTGGACGGGAATGTATCTCTCCTGTATTGATCAGTTTGTCCTCAAAATTTCCCGTTGCGGCACTGGATTCCAACGCCTGTTGCTTCATCCCGATCAATAGTACCGGCCGGCCAGAAGGCGCAGGGATCGGATTCCAGAAACTGTACATGGCAGCGTGTTGCCCGAACAGGTTGCGTGACTGAATATCCAGAACAGGTGCCTTGCTGTAAAACGCAAGCGCACTAGCAGCTGACCATTTGCTCATTCCGACCACGATGGGCTCTTTTCCAGTCGTTTGTCTGATTTCTCCTGCAATTTTCTCGACTTCTGCTGTCGTTTCTTTCCAGAAATAGTGTTCGCTCAGGAATTGGTAAGGTAACCCGGGTATGCCCAGTGTGACGTAATGCAGAACGAAGGCATAAGCCAGTAGGGATATGGTGATCATCGGCCGCCAGGCCGTGCGGAGCTGTGCTGGAATGTTTCCGGATATTCCATTCTGACCGATCATCCAGGCCATGGTAGGGATCAGCGCCAGCCAGAGCGGACTGGTCCAGTGAAAACGCAGGGAATCGAAAGTGCTGATGGCCAGAAAAACCAGCAAGGGAACTCCGGTGAACACGGCGATGAAGAGATGTTTGCGAGGTGCTTCACGGTAATGCAGGGCGATGGATCGTAGTGCGAGAACGGCGGCAACCAGACCGACCGGCGTCAGTACGGTTGCAATCTGGAGTAATAATTGATGAGTGGCAAATTCATGCTGTGTGTTGCCAACCCTACCGGTCTGGAACAGGAAGGAAGCCCAGTTATTTTCCATATTCCAGATGATTACCGGGCTGAACAGTAGCAGTGCGACCAATACAGCAAGGTAAGGATGGGGGCGCAGCAACCAGCGGCGTGCAACCGGATCCAGAATGACATAAACCAGTGCAGCGATACCAAGCAGTCCGAGTGTATATTTGGATAAAATTCCCAGTCCGAAAGCAATGCCGACCCCAAGCCATGCCTGGCTCTTGTTGGCAAGCAAAGCGCGTTCCATGTAGTAGAGTGTGGCTACCCAGGCGGCAATCAATGGGGCATCCGGTGTCATTGCCAATCCTGTTGCAAAACCAAATGGCATGATGACGAACAATAATACCGAGCGCATGGCCGTGGATTTATCGTAGAGGTTGCATGCAAGAGCGAATAAATAAGCCATTGCAATCAACCCGCACAGGAAAGCACCGATTCTGACGCCAAATTCATTTTGCCCGGCCAGTGCAGTTCCCAGCCAGATCAACCAGGCCACCATTGGCGGATGATCGAAAAAGCTCAGAGCCATGTGCTGTGCATATTGCCAGTAATACGCTTCATCAGGTATCAGTTGCGCTACATCCATGTAAACCAGGCGTAACAGGATAACGAAACACGCGACGCCTACAGAGGCAATGCGCCACCGTGTATCGGTAGAAACAGGAGGTTCTGTCCGTGGGAATACATAAAAAGCGGAGCCGAGATAGTTCACCATCGCAGTGGTCAGGATTGCGGGGAAGATTGCCCATTCGGCGGGCATATCCCAGGTATGGACCAGCCATGCCAGGACAGCCCCCCTTAGAAGCATTGCAAATACACCCACTGTCAGAAAACGGGCAAATTGTTTCAATTGCAAATGGCCCGCATGATGTAACCGGAATGACCATTTTGAATTCAGGGCATAGTTGAAACTGGCTGCCGCGATGAAGCTGGATATATGGGCAGAAGCCAGGCTGGCTCCATGTCCGGTCATCCATTGAAAAATGAATACATCAACGAAAACTCCGAGAAATCCAACCAGGGCGAAGCGGCTGGCTGTGTGGAGAGAAACGGTACCCCCTGCCAGAGTGATGAGCTGCAACAAATAGGCAAGGTGATGGGTGAGGGAAAGCTTGGAGTTGCCATGCTGTCGATCACGAAAACTGATGGGTATTTCTTTGATGCGCAGCTGGCCTTGTCCGGTCATCAGCAATTCGAGCAAAATTTTATAGCCATGCGCATTTTTTGTGATATTTCCAATCAATTCTTTCCGGAAGGCAAAGAAACCGGAAGTGGCATCGTTGACATCACAAATGCTGCGTGCCAGCCAGCCACCAGCCCGTGACAGCCAGCGCCGGTAGAAAGGCCAGTTGATAGTATTACCGCCTGCTATGTACCGGCTGCCGACGGTGATGTCGTGAGTACCATCCACTACAGGCTGAATCAGGGCGGCCAATCTGTCCGGCGGGTGACTCAGATCCGCATCCATGACAGCAATCACTTCATATCTGGCGGCGGCTGTTCCATCGAGTATGGAGCCGGTCAGGTCAGGCTGTGCGCGTCTTTCGATCAGACGTACATCATGCGTTTTTTGCCACTGCCTGACTTTGTCGGGAGTTCCGTCAGTAGAACCGTCATCGACGATAATGACTTCAAATTGATTTCCCAGGGTATCAAGCGAAAAGATGCTGGATAGTAGTGGATCAATATTTCCAGCTTCATTCAGGGTGGGAATAATGAGTGAAAATGTCATGTTAGGCTCAAATTATTTCTCGATGCCTTGCCAATCAAGGAAAGGGGAGAGGCTTCTTCTGGACAAATACGCCACTGTCAGGAGCGAGTTGATGGATAGAATGCTTTATGGGCGATTTTTCTGATACTTCAGGACGGCACGGTTATGCTCTGCCAAGGTGGATGAAAATTGGGAGGTGCCATCACCTCTGGCAACAAAATAAAGCTCATCTGTCGTTGCGGGATTGAAAGCTGCCTGGATAGAAGCCAGTCCGGGCATGGCAATGGGTGTGAGGGGCAATCCGGAACGGGTATATGTATTGTATTCATGGTCGGTCTGTAGATCAATTTTGCGCAGATTTCCGTCAAATTTGTTTCCCATGCCGTAAATTACAGTCGGATCGGTCTGAAGCCTCATATTGAGGCGCAGGCGATTGATAAATACACCGGCAATCTGGGCACGCTCACGATTTGCCCCGGTTTCTTTTTCTATAATTGAAGCCAGAATCAGACCCTCATATTGATTTTTCAGAGGTAGAGAATCTTTCCGCGCCAGCCATGCTGTTTCAAGGTGCTGTTGCATGGCTTGATAGGCGCGTTTCAGAATAGTCAGATCACTACTGTTTCTGGTAAAGAAATAGGTGTCCGGAAAGAAAAGTCCTTCAGCTCGAGATTCTTTTGCTCCGATTGCACGTAGCAATTCCAGATCGTCGAGTTTCCCGGATTCGTGCCGCAGAGCCGGATGTTCGTTCAGTATGTTTCTGAACTGTGAGAAGGTCCACCCTTCAAGAAAGGTGATGGCATATTGCCTGACTTTTCCCTGCGCAAGGTATTCCAGCAGACCTAATGGTGATAGATCACTGGAAAGTTGATAGTCTCCAGCTTTGAGCGATGCGTTATGTCCCGTAATATGCGCAAGCAGTATGAAAGACCACTCGTCAGGGAGGATGTCAGCTTCGGTTAATTGCCGTGCGATATTGCGCAGGCTGCTTCCGGGTTCAATGGAAAATTCAATTGTTGATACTGGATATTTTATCGGAGTGGTGGCGAGCTGATAAAACCAGGCCGAGAACACGCCTAAGCTAACAAGTGTAAAGACTAAAGCCATGATGACTGGCTTCAGAAAAAGTGCTGGTTTGGACATGTGCCGGGTATTAAGTTAACCGTTCATGCCCTGAATGGTTCGAAAGGTTCTGGAATAGGTAAATTCGGTTGTACTGGATTGGGCTTTGATGCTGCCAATGGCCTATCCAGGACATCCCGGAAAACCTGGAAATGATACTCAGATTTTCCGGAAAACCAGTGTACCGTTAGTTCCACCAAACCCGAATGAATTTGACAGGGCAGCATCAATTTTCATTTCTCTGGCATTGTTTGGCACATAATCCAGATCGCATGCGGGATCGGGTTCATCAAGGTTGATAGTGGGGGGAGCAATTTGGTAGTGAATGGCTAAAGCAGAGAAAATGGCTTCTACGCCACCAGCTGCTCCCAACAAGTGTCCTGTCATTGATTTTGTGGAGCTGACTGCCAGATTTTTTGCATGTTCGCCGAAGCAGCGTTTGACTGCGATCGTTTCTGCAATATCCCCCAGAGGCGTTGATGTTCCATGTGCATTGATATAGTGAAGCTCATTCACATTCATATTGGCATGAGTCAATGCATTCACCATACAGCGGGCTGCACCTTCTCCATCTTCACAGGGTGCAGTCATATGGTGGGCGTCGGCACTCATGCCGAATCCGGCCAGTTCTGCATAAATTTTTGCACCACGTTTTTTTGCATGCTCCATTTCTTCCAGAACAAGGATACCCGCACCTTCTCCCAGGACGAATCCATCTCTTTGCATATCCCACGGCCGACTGGCAGTTGCTGGGTTATCATTGTGTGACGATAAGGCACGAGCTGAAGCGAATCCACCTATCGCCAATGGTGTGACGCACGATTCCGTCCCACCGCAAATCATGATATCTGCATCACCGTACTCGATCATTCTGGCAGAGCTGCCTATGCAGTGAGTGGCGGTCGTGCAAGCTGTGACGATTGCAAGATTGGGGCCCTTATAACCAAACATGATGGACAGGTTACCCGCCACCATATTGATGATGGTGCTGGGGATAAAGAAAGGGGAGATTTTCCGGGGACCACCCGCATGATAGGCAGCATCGGTATTCTCGATCATGGGCAAGCCACCAATGCCGGAACCGATGTTGACACCGATACGTTCTGCATTGAACCCGGTGACATCACTGATCCCAGCATCTTTAATCGCTTGAATGGCTGCTGCCATTCCATACTGGATAAAAATATCCATACGGCGTGCTTCTTTTGGGGAAAGATATTCCGCGACGTCAAATTCCTTGACTTCTCCCGCAATTTTCGAGGAAAAATCCGAGATATCAAAGCGAGTGATCTGTGTAATACCGGATTTCCCGGCTATGATGTTTTCCCACGCTTCGGGAACCGAATTGCCGACAGGCGAAACAATACCCAGCCCGGTAATTGCTACTTTACGTTTGGACAAAACAACTCCAGTGAATCATTAAAAAATCTATTTTTACTGAGCTGCATTAGCTGCCACAAAATCAATTGCCTCCTGGACGGTATTGATTTTTTCAGCTTGCTCATCGGGGATTTCGCACTCAAATTCTTCCTCAAGCGCCATGACGAGTTCAACGGTATCGAGTGAGTCTGCGCCCAAATCGCTGACAAATGAGGATTCATTTTTAACATCGGATTCATTGACACCCAACTGTTCAGCTACGATTTTCTTGATACGCTCTTCTATTTCAGTGATTTCCATTGATGCACCTCATCCTTTTCAGGTAAAAAATTTCTGCAAGTTTAACAAATTTCAAACTACTGGCAAAACCTGCACACATTGCAGGCATGGCCTTTTACTGCTTAAAAACGAATCATTGATCATTCTGGGAAATTCCGGGTAAAAAGGGTTTGTACCCGGTTATTCCATATACATTCCGCCATTTACATGCAACGTGGCTCCTGTGATGTAATCCGCAGCAGGAGAGGCCAGAAAAAGGACGGCTGCAGCAATATCTTCCGCGCGCCCCAATCTGCCAAGAGGAATATGCTGGATCAGTGCCTGTTGTTGATCTGTTGAAAGCGAGCGCGTCATATCGGTATCGATAAAACCGGGCGCTATGCAGTTTACGGTGATATTCCTGCTACCAATCTCCTTTGCGAGCGATTTGCTGAACCCCATCATTCCGGCTTTGGCCGCCGCATAGTTGGTTTGCCCGGGATTGCCGGTTGCACCTACTATCGAGGAAATATTGATGATTCGTCCACTGCGCGCTTTCATCATGGCACGCAAAACAGAGCGGCTAAGACAGAATACAGATTTCAAGTTGGTCTGAACCACGCTATCCCACTCATCATCCTTCATACGGGCTAGCAGATTGTCGCGTGTAATGCCAGCATTATTTACCAGTATTGCAACATCACCCAGTGATTTTTGTATAGTTTCAATCCCATTATTAATCTGATCGGTATTGCTGACATCCATGACTAATCCCATGCCTGGAATACGCGCTTCGCCAAGATACTGGTTAATATGGTTGGCTCCGTTTTCGGAGGTGGCAGTTCCTGCGACTACGGCACCATGCTTGCCCAGTTCCAACGCAATGGCTTTGCCGATTCCGCGGCTTGCGCCTGTTACCAAGGCAATTTTACGATCTAATAGCATGCAAAAGTTTGTGAGAAGTTGGGTGAATTATTTCTGACAATACGGTGCTGGGATATTATTTCAGCGCTTCAATTGTTTTGTAAAAAGAATCTGGATCAGTTAACGCAATATTTTCAAGACTCTTATCAATACGCCGGTTTAGGCCAGACAAAACCTTGCCCGGGCCACATTCCACAACATGCTTTACCCCCTGAGACGCGATGGCACGGATTGTTTCTGTCCAGCGAACGGGATTATAAAGCTGGCGCGCCAATATTTCCCGAATGGAAGTAGCCTCCGAATGCGACCCGACATCTGCGTTGTGTAAAACAGGAACTTGTGGAGGTTGTAACTGGATTTCCTTTAACAATATGGCCAGTTTTTCTGCTGCGGGTTGCATAAGCGAACAGTGCGAGGGAATGCTCATTGGCAATATAACCGCCAGCTTTGCTCCTTTTGATTTTGCTAGCGTTACTGCCTGAGTGATCGCTTGAATGTGGCCAGCTATTACTACCTGGCCAGGCGCATTGAAGTTTGCCGGTTCAAGTGACGTGCCGGGTATCGCATGCATTACTTCAGTACACACAGAGGAAACCATATCATCATCCAGCCCGACAATGGCAGCCATACCTCCTGTTCCCTCTGGAACAGTGGCTTGCATTACTGTTGCGCGGTAACGTACCAGTTTCAGGGCGTCAGCAAAAGTGAGTGACTCGGCAGCTACCAATGCGGCATACTCACCAAGGCTATGCCCAGCCATAAAATACGGCCTGATTCCACCAGCTTGCCGCCACGCTCTGTAAATAGCCACATCAGCAGTCAGCATTACGGGCTGGGTATTGGTAGTGAGGTTTAGGCTATCTTCAGGTCCATTACTGGTTAAGGACCACAAATCCTGTTGCAGAATGTCCGATGCTTCGGTAAAGGTTTCTCGTATCAATGAAAGTTCTGTGTAAGCACCCATCATGCCGACAGTTTGTGAACCCTGACCGGGGAAAACGAAAGCAATCTTCATATTTGTTTACCAACGTACCAGAACAGATCCCCAGGTGAAACCACCTCCTACGCCTTCCAGTATGATGTGTTGGCCGGGTAGGATGCGCCCATCGCGCACCGCCTGATCAAGTGCCAGAGGAACAGATGCAGCTGAAGTATTGCCATGTTGTGAAACTGTTTTCACCACCTTTTCCTCAGGGATTCCCAGTTTTTTTGCTGTTGAAGTGATAATGCGGATATTGGCTTGGTGTGGAATTAACCAGTCGATATCGGGGGCTTGTAGCTGATTTTCTTGCAAAGCTTCTAACACTGCCTCTTCCAGGACTTTGACAGCAAACTTGAAAACCGTGCTTCCTTCCATGGTAACGAAAGGTGTGCCTTGTATTTTGCCGGAATGGATTGAAGCAGGAGCAGAGAGGACTTGATTGTAACTCCCATCCGCATGCAAATGGGACGAAAGGATACCGGGTTTTTGATCGCGTGCAAGTACTACAGCTCCCGCACCATCGCCAAACAAAACGCAGGTAGTGCGATCGTTCCAGTCCATGATGCGTGAATAAACTTCTGTACCAACTACTAATGCATTACGGGCTTTCCCCGAGCTGACAAACATATCTGCTGTGGCCAGTGCGTAAATAAATCCACTACAAACTGCCTGAATATCAAACGCCGGTCCACGGGATGTGCCTAGCTTGTTCTGCAAAATACAAGCCGTGCTAGGAAAAATCATATCTGGTGTTGTTGTTGCAACAATGATCAGATCAATATCCTTTGCCTGGAGGCCTGCAGCATCTATGGCATTTTGACTTGCTTTAAGAGCAAGGTCACTCGCCATCTGGCCTTCGGCAGCGATATGACGCTGTTCGATACCAGTACGGGTTCGTATCCATTCGTCGCTGGTATCAACCATTGACTCAAGATCCTGGTTGGTCAGGATCTTTTCCGGTAGATAGCTACCGGTACCAATAATCCGTGAATACATGGTCATGTTCAGCTACTCATTCTACTGATGCCGGTTGTGCAATGTTTTGCTGCAATGTTTCAATGTGTTCAACAATGTTCCGCAAAGTGCCGCCGCGAACTTCTTCCACGGCACGTTTGATGGCGCAACGGAATGCGTGGCTATCAGCTGATCCGTGACTTTTGATGACGACCCCTCGTAACCCGAGCAAGCTTGCTCCATTATATTGACGATGATCGACTCGTCTTCTAAAAGCGTTGATAACCGGTAATGCTACAAGCCCTGCCAGTCTGGTGAACAGAGATTGTTTAAACTCCTCGCGCAGGTAGCTTGCCAGCATTTGGGCCAATCCTTCTGAAGTTTTAAGAGCAACATTGCCAACAAAGCCGTCGCATACTACTACATTGGTCGTCCCGCGGTAAATATCATCACCTTCAATGTTGCCGTAAAAGTTCAAATCACTGGAACGGAACAGCTCGGCTGCTTGCTTGACTACATCATTACCCTTGATTTCTTCTTCACCGATGTTCAGCAACCCGATACTCGGATTGGGTTTGTTCTCGATTGATGCAACCAGGGCGGCTCCCATCATGCCAAATTGGAACAGATGTTCAGCCGTACAGTTAACGTTTGCTCCCAGATCCAGTACATAGGTATGCCCGGAAATTGTAGGAAGAATCACTGCCAGCGCAGGGCGATCTATCCCTGGGATGGTTTTAAGAACAAATCGCGATGTGGCAAGTAATGCACCCGTATTCCCCGCACTGATACATGCTTGGGCTTCACCTTTTTTGACCAGATTGAGCGCTACCCGCATGGAAGAATCTTTCTTGTTGCGCAAAGCAATGGCAGGGTGTTCATCCATGCCTACCACTTCACTCGCCGGATGTAATCTGAGCCGAGGGTTTGGTGAAGCCTTGAGTTTATCAAGCTCCTTGGTGACAATTTCGGGCTTGCCAACCAGAATGATGTTGGTTTCAGTATCGTGCTGTAAGTATTCGACAGCGGATGGAACTGTAACATGCGGGCCGTGATCGCCACCCATGCAATCAATTGCTACCGTTATATTCACTTGTCAGAATTTGGCAACAAGATCGGTTCAGTGAAAAAGAATTACGATTATTCGTCGTTTTTGGTTTTAATTACCTTTTTACCACGATAAAAACCATTTGGGCTGATATGGTGCCTCAAATGAGTTTCTCCAGTAGTGGGTTCAATCGCAAGCGGTGGATTGGTTAGTGCATCGTGAGAACGGTGCATCCCGCGTTTTGAAGGAGATTTTTTATTTTGTTGTACAGCCATATGTTTAACTCCAGAGTAAAAACGATTCAGTGAATATCAAAATTCAGTGTGGATGCTTCAGCGATGCCAATATGGAAAAAGGATGTTTTTTTTCAATATCTTCGTGTGTTTCTGTTTCCGCTGAAATGTGGCATCCGGTATCTTCATGCCGGGGAGAAACCGGCAGGCTCAGGATAGCTTCATCTTCTACCAGAGCCAGAATATCGAGCTCATTCGAGGCGTAAATTGCATCTACAAAAATATCCTCGTCGTACAGTGCCAATTCATCCTCGGTTCTGGCTAAAAGCAGTGTTGTTTTAACATCAAGTACATACCCGATTGTTTTTAGGCAACGCTGGCAACTTAAATCGAGCGTGGCGTTAACAGTTATTTCCAGCATTGGTCGGTTAAGGTCATCCAGCTGGCCGCTAATCTCGTAAGTCAATTCCCCCGTTGAGTCCAATAAATAGCTTCCAAGACGTTGCAGGTCATGCAAAGGGATACTTCCCCGAAGTGCTTTACCGTTTCGGACGAAATCCAGTGTATCTATAACGAGTTGGTCGGACATAAGGCGCGCATGTTATATTTTTTATAACACGGTGTCAAAATCACAAACCAGCATACTACTATAATATTTTGAAAAATCTTAGAAATTGCCCTCCGCTCGTGCTGGGTTCCAGCTCGATTTACCGATGTGAATTGTTGCGCCGCCTGCAAATTCCCTTTGACACTGCCAGCCCGGCCGTGGATGAATCCGTTCTGCCTGGAGAAGCGCCTGAAGCGACAGCTTTGCGGCTGGCGAAGGAAAAGGCGCATGCAGTGGCAGAGCAGTTTCCCGATGCACTCATTATCGGGGCTGATCAGGTTGCAGCTTTGGGTGATATGCAGCTGGGCAAGCCACTGAATCATGCAAATGCTGTCCGGCAACTTCGTCTGATGAGCGGCAAGGAGGTTGTTTTTCATTCGGCGTTATGCCTGTTCAACAGTCGTACATCCCGTCTGCAGACACGTGTTGTACCTTGTGCGGTGAAATATCGTGAACTGAGCGATAGCCAGATTGAATGCTATCTTGCCAGGGAGCAGCCTTATCATTGTGCCGGTAGTGCAAAAGCGGAAGGGTTGGGAATCGTGTTGATTGAGCGTATCACCGGGGAAGATCCCAATGCATTGATCGGATTGCCATTGATAGCATTGGTGGAGATGCTGGTGAAAGAAGGGGTAACGCTATTCTAGCCCAGGATTTTTCAGATCCGGCTACCGGGTTGTTCCTTCGGCATTCCAGTCAGGTACGAAATGGCGGGAATCCGTGTTTTCGTGATACATTGGCCGCAGTTCAATATGAATATCAGCCGTTTTCAATGAATAAACCTTCTGCAGTCAGACTGATTGTCCTGGCGTTTTTTGTCAGCATGTTGGCAAATACGTTTGGATGGTCGTTCAACGGCAAGGTATTCACACATGAACTGGCGCATCATCATTACAGGGAACTGTTTCTGATGTATCCGGATGCACATCTTGAGCTGCACCATGCACTTGACGGCAATGTCGATCTGGATGCCGCCACGCATTTATGCCTGCATGCCGCGGGTCAGTTCCACCCGTTTTATTTCTCGCCATCATTGCAGATCAATACTGCCGATACCAGGGAAATGTTGCTAGTCACGGTTGACAGCACTTTCCCGGAAACCATACCCAATCGTCTTTATCATCCTCCCCGGCTGCTTGCCTGACCGTTTTCTGGCTGGCTAATTACCCTTGTAAAGCTGGTCAATCGCCGGAAAGACATGTTGGTTCCGCATGAAAACGGATATTGACCTGGCGATCCGATTCATTTGCTGTGTGTATCAATCCATATTCACAGCACGATTTCGTTATCAATCATCATGATGAAATATCAGGTAATCAAAAAACAATTGGGCGTATTTCCCCCAGTGTATGTGATGTTGTTTCTGGCATGCATAGTGACAGGAATGGCACATGCTGAGGTGGGCGCTGTGCAGGGTGGGGAAGGACAGCAGGCCAGCAATATCAGCGAAAAGGGTGATCTTGTCCTGGGACAGGTATTACAGCTGGTTTTGCAGAATAACCCCGAACTGGCAGCCTTTTCCAGAGAGGTGGCCGCACAGGAGGGCTTGAAACTGCAGGCAGGCTTGTTCATCAACCCTGATTTCAGTATCGAGGCAGAAGATATCAATTCTTCCAATAAAGCCATTCAAAAATTTACGACTTTTCGCATCAGCCAGCTGATTGAGCTTGGTGGTAAGCGATCAGCCCGGATAAATGTAGCGACGCTGGGTCAGGAACAGGCGGATCAGGCGTATGCTGCCAAACGATTGGAGATCATCGCCCGCACAGCCAGTGCCTTTGTCGATGTACTGGAGAATCAGTCGCAGGTGAGTGTGCTGGAAGATACCCTGCATCTGGTCCGGACTGCGATGGAATCCGTAATCAAACGGGTTGATGCAGGAAAAGCGCCCCCCATGGAGGCGATTCGTTCGAAAGTCGCGTTATCTACCGCAAGTATCGAACTGGAACAGGCCCGGCGCAACCTGGCTGCTGCCAGAACGAGGCTTGCCTTGCTTTGGGGTGAGGCAGAACCTCGATTCGGCCAAGTGCTGGGAGAGCTGGAATCGTTTGTCGAAATACCCGGATTTGATCTGCTGATAAACCGTCTTGAAGCTAATCCGCTTGTGTTGCAAAGCCTGAAAAATATTGCACAACGCGAGGCAATGGTTGAGCTGGAAAAGGCAAAAAAAATTCCGGACATAACAGTTGGCGCAGGAGTTCGGCGTTATCTGGGAACGGATGACACTACTGCCGTGGTGGGCATGTCGATTCCCATTCCAATTTTTAACCGCAATCAGGGAAATGAACTGGAAGCCCGCCAGCGCCTGAACAAGGCAATGGATGAGCGGATGTCGGTCGAATTACAACTCAGAACCGAATTTACGCGTAACTACGAGAATCTGCTGGCAGCCCGGAATGAAATCAGGGTATTGCATGACGAAGTGTTGCCAGGTGCGCAAAATGCCTTCGAAATCACCAATCGGGGGTACCAGCTGGGCAAATTCAGTTTTCTGGAAATGCTGGATGCCCAGCGTGCCTTTTTTCAGAACCGTATTCTTTATGTGCGGGCGCTGGCCAATTATCAGCGCCTGGTCAATACAATCGAGCAACTGATTGCCGGGCCGCTGGCCGATTCTGCCGGGGATTCCGCAAGACTTAACAATCAAGGGAAGGAGCATATTCGATGAACATGTCTGGGCGATTACCCGTCGTTGCGGTGATTCTGGCCGGAGTTTTACTGGGAACATGGCTGCTGACCCGGGATCAATCCGGATTGCCGGATGTCGTGGAGCCATTTTCCACTGCAAAAAAAGGTGATGTATCTGAACCCGTGACAGGCCCCAAAGGGGGAGAGCTATTCACGAAAGATGATCTGGGTCTGGAACTGACCATTCACGAAAGCGGTACATTTCCCCAGTTCAGAATCTATCCGTATCTGAAGAAACAACCCTTGTCACCGGCAGAAACGAATGTAACCGTGGCCCTGTCGCGCCTTGGCAGGTCGGCTGAACTATTTCACTTCCGGCCGGAGAGCGATTATCTGGTCAGTGATCAGGAAGTGGGAGAGCCGCATTCTTTCGAGCTGGTCATCGCTGCTGAATATCAGGGGAAAACCTATCGCTGGAATCACAGCCAGATCGAGGCGCGTGTGGAAATGTCTGATACAACGATGCGAAGCAGCGGAATTGAACTGGCTACCGCCGGTCCGGCTGTGATCCGCTCGCAGATTACCCTGCCGGGCGAGATCATCTTCAACGAGCATAATATTGTGCATGTCGTGCCCCGTTTACCTGGCATGGTGGTGTCGATCGAGCGCCATCATGGGCAGAAGGTGAAAAAAGGCGAAGTGCTTGCTGTTATGGAGAGTGCCATGCTGGCCGATTTGCGTAGCCAATATCTGCTTGCCCGCAGGCGACAGGCGCTGGCGCAAACGATTTATGATCGTGAAGAACAACTGTGGCGCGAAAAAATTACTGCCAAGCAGGATTATCTCACTGCCCAGCAGCAGCGGGAAGAAGCCAGCATTGCTACTCAACTGGCAGCTGAACGCTTGCGGGCGTTAGGCGTGCAGCCAGAATCTGCTGTATCCGGAAAAAACCTGGCCCGTTATGAAATCCGCTCACCCATTTCCGGGATTATTATCGATGAAACGATCGTCACCGGGGAAGCCGTCAAGGAGGATAAAACCGCGTTCATCGTTGCTGATATTGCTACAGTCTGGGCAGCGATCAGAGTGTTTCCCGGTAATCTGCACCAGATTCATGTGGGTCAGTCGGCAGTTATCCGGGCAAATGCCTACGATTTGACGCGGATGGGGAAGGTGATTTATGTGACGACACTGCTCGATGAGCAGACACGTACTGCAGTTGCCCGGGTGCAGCTTGATAATAAGGATGAACAATGGCGTCCCGGCATGTTCGTCAAGGCCGATTTGCAGATCGAGGCGGTCGAAGTTCCGGTGGCAGTGGCACTGGAAGCGATACAGACACTGAATGGCCAGTCAGTCGTGTTTGGCCGGTATGGAGAGTATTTCGAAATGCGCCCACTCAAACTGGGGCGCAGTGATGACCAGATGGCCGAGGTGATCGACGGTTTGTCCGCAGGCGAAGATTACGCCGCGAGCAACAGCTTTGTCATCAAATCGGAACTGGGCAAGGCAGGAGCAGCGCATGATCACTGAGAGCATGCCGGTTGTTTCGTTGCAATATTGTCTTGTTCCAGGTTTTGCAGGTCTGACGTCCTTTTATCCTGCGGATAGCTGCCGTAAACCGGCTGGGGAGTGCGCTCATGTTTGAACGTATGCTTGCAGCAGTGATCCGGCAGCGCGGGCTGGTGCTGCTGGCCGTGCTGGCCATGGCTGTTCTGGGATTTTACAGCTATCAGAAGCTGCCGATTGATGCCGTTCCGGACATTACCAATGTGCAGGTGCAGATCAATACGGCCGCACCGGGTTATTCGCCGATGGAATCCGAGCAGCGCATCACTTTTCCGGTTGAAACTATCATGGCGGGATTGCCTGGGCTGGATTACACACGCTCTTTGTCCCGGTATGGGCTTTCCCAGGTGACGGTGGTATTCAAGGAAGGTGTGGATATTCATTTTGCCCGCCAGCTGGTCGGTCAGCGTATTCAGGAAGCAAAAGGGCAGCTGCCCGCCGGTATCGAACCGGCAATGGGGCCGATTTCCACCGGCTTGGGCGAGATATTCATGTGGACGGTTGAAAGTACGACGGATGCGCGCAAATCCAATGGAACAGCCTACTCGCCGACCGATCTGCGCGAAATCCAGGATTGGATCATCCGCCCGCAGTTGCGCATGGTGGAAGGTGTAACCGAAATCAACACCATCGGCGGATTCGTCAAGCAGTATCACGTTACGCCCTACCCGGAAAAGCTAGTTGCCTACGGATTGACGCTGCAGGAAATCGTGGCGGCGCTTGAGCGTAACAACCTTAATCTGGGAGCAGGTTATATCGAAAAACGGGGAGAGCAGTATCTGGTACGTCTGCCCGGCCAGGTCAGCAATCTGGATGAAATCGGCGAGATTACACTGGGAAGCCGGCAGGGAACGCCACTACGCATCAAGGATGTAGCCGACATCCTGATTGGCAAGGAATTGCGTACCGGTGCGGCTACCCGCAATGGTGAAGAGGTGGTGCTGGGAACGGCACACATGCTGATCGGGGAAAACAGCCGCACCGTGGCACACGCAGTCGCCAGGAAACTCACGGAAATCAATCGGGCTCTGCCGGCGGGTGTGGTTGCTGTTCCGGTGTACGATCGCACCACGCTGATTGATGGCACGATACACACTGTCGCGCGCAATCTGATTGAAGGTGCATCCCTTGTAATCGTTGTGCTGTTTCTGTTCCTCGGTAATTTTCGTGCGGCAGTAATTGCTGCACTGGTGATTCCGCTGTCGATGTTGTTTACATTCAGTGGCATGGTGGCCAATCATGTCAGCGCCAACCTGATGAGTCTGGGGGCGCTGGATTTCGGCATCATTGTCGATGGTGTCATCGTCATTATCGAAAACAGCATCCGTTGTTTTGCGCAGGAACAGGCGAGGCTGGGGCGGGCCCTGAACCGGGAAGAACGGCTGAAGCTGGTGTTTACGGCCACACAACAGGTACGGCGGGCACTGATTTACGGGCAGATGATCATCATGATCGTTTACCTGCCGATTTTTGCGCTGTCAGGTGTGGAAGGAAAAATGTTTCATCCGATGGCGTTTACTGTGGTGGCGGCATTGCTCGGCGCGCTGATATTGTCGGTTACTTTTGTGCCAGCTGCCGTTGCGTTGTTTCTGACCGGCAAGGTAGCAGATGAAGAAAGCCGGATTGTCGTATGGTGCAAACGTTTCTACCAGCCGATGCTGATCAGGGTGATGCGTAATCAGGGGTTGACCATCACACTGGCGGCCGTCGCCATGGCTTTGTCAGTATTGCTTGCAACCCGCCTGGGCAGTGAATTTGTACCCAGCCTGAATGAGGGGGATATTGCATTGCATGCTATCCGTATTCCCGGCACCAGCCTTTCCACTGCCATTGCCATGCAGGGCGAGCTGGAAAAGGTGATCCAGTCATTTCCTGAAGTGGAGCGGGTATTCAGCAAGATCGGCACGGCCGAAGTGGCTACTGATCCGATGCCACCCAGTGTGGCTGATATTTTCATCATTCTCAAACCGCAAACGGAGTGGCCCGGCAAATACCGGACCAAGGATGAGCTGATTGGGGCTATGGAAAAAGCGGTATTGCAGGTGCCGGGCAACAATTATGAATTTACCCAGCCGGTGGAGATGCGCTTCAATGAGCTGATTGCCGGTGTGAGAGCGGATGTGGCCATCAAGATATTTGGAGATGATATGGACAAGCTGCTCGCCGTGGGCGAACGCATCGAGGCACTGGTGGCCACCGTGCCAGGCGCTGCGGACGTGAAAGTCGAGCAAGTAACTGGTTTGCCGGTGTTATCCATCCAGACTGATCGCAGCAGTATTTCGCGTTACGGGTTGAATGTGGCCGATGTGCAGGATGCGGTGGCCATTGCCGTAGGTGGCAAGAGCGCCGGGTTGATTTTCGAGGGAGATCGCCGCTTTGAATTGCAGGTGCGTCTGCCAGAATCGTTGCGTGCCGATATGGAAGCATTGCGTTATTTGCCTCTTGGCTTGCCGGTTCAGCCCGGCACACAGGTGGATCCGCTGGCGGGGCAGTTGCCGCTGGCGGGTTCGACCGCTTTTGTGACACTGGGAGAAGTGGCTGATTTCAGGATCATGCAGGGACCAAACCAGATCAGCCGCGAGAATGGCAAACGCCGGGTGGTGGTGACAGCCAACGTGCGCGGGCGTGATCTGGGTTCCTTCGTCAAGGAAGTGCAGGCGCTGGTGAACGAGAAAATACAGGTTCCTTCAGGTTGCTGGCTGGATTGGGGCGGCCAGTTCGAGCAAATGATTTCAGCGGCGGAACGCCTGCAGATCGTGATACCGGTTGCACTGATACTGATTTTTGTTGTGCTCTATACCATGTTCGGCAATTTTCGCGATGGCATGCTGGTATTTACCGGCGTACCTTTTGCGTTGACGGGAGGAGTGCTGGCTTTATGGCTGCGTGATATTCCGCTGTCCATTTCGGCCGGGGTGGGGTTCATCGCATTATCGGGAATCGCGGTGATGAACGGGTTGGTCATGCTGACCTTTATCCGGGAGCTGCGGCAGGAGGGGCATGCACTGGCAGACGCCGTTCAGACCGGGGCGCTGACACGGCTCCGCCCGGTATTGATGACTGCGCTTACCGATGCGGTCGGATTCATTCCCATGGCACTGGCAACTGGCCTGGGTGCGGAAGTACAGCGCCCGCTGGCAACCGTCGTTATCGGCGGTATTTTGTCTTCAACCATGCTGACATTGCTGGTGTTACCTGTGTTGTACTACGTCTTCTACAAACATCAGGAAAAGAATGGGCAGGGAGATCAGGAAGGAACGAAAATGCTGCCTGTCTGAGCGGAAATTCAACTGAGGTTGTTGAATGTAATGCGGATGAATTGAGTATGTGGCGTTGTGGGTGAGTACAGTGGCCATTGTTTAGGAATGAATCAAAGTGTGTCGATTTTTTTTACACTTGCATTACTTGCGAGACTGCTGCTGCTGACAAAGTGTTTTATAACCTTGTTTTTTATGGAATAAAAATATCTTGCAGGGTCAGGCATGAAATGTGCATGTTGATCAGATAAGCGGATAGCACAAGCATAACTTTTTCAGGTTGCTATACTGCTACAACATTTTTCAGGATTGAGTTAAAAGGGGTTGAACATGTCTGAAAACGAAAAACAGAAACAGCCTGTTTCAAGCGAAACCAATCATCAACAGGTAATCAATGCCACACAACCGGCGCGCAGGCGACTGCTGAAAAGTACGGTTGCCATCCCGGTCATCATGACTTTGCACAGCGGTGCTGCACTGGCGCGATCAAGTAACCTGGTGGGTGCTGTTGATGCGGGGAGTGCACACAAGGTTGATGACAAATATGTATGTGTCAAAGGTGCAACACCTATAGAAGATGGCAGTTCCACCTATGATTTGGGTGAGCCCCCAGTTGCTACACTGAGTCTTGAAGATACTGCAGATAGTTGCCAGAATCAGGCGGGTATTCTCATTTCCTCGGCTGCGTATACATCTCTGGCAGGCAAAGGGATAACCCTGCCTAACCTATAACCAGTATGTTCTGGTTGGTTTAATGGTCTGTTGGCGTACAACTGGTTTTTCTTCGCTGCGCATAGAAAACTGGGATGGTGAATTTACTGTGTTCCAACCGGAAGCCGGGAAAACCCATTTTCTGAATGAAATGGGTTTGAAAATCCTCTCCATTCTTGATCAGTCACCCGCCACGCTCGACTCGCTTTGCCGGGAGTTGTCGGAATATTTTACATTGCCGCCTGATGCGCATTTTTCTGCACAAATTGCCAGAACATTACAGCGTTACGAGGCATTGGGTCTGGTTTCAAGAGTGAAAGAAAACGCGTGATTGTCGGGCAGTTGTCGCGTGATACGTTCCGCGCTTTGCTTGCCGGATCGGGTTTGCGTGTAAAGGCGGGGCCATTCAACCTGTCCATTCGTACCCGGTTGCCTTATCTCGCTGATCAACTTCACCGGATGTACGCCAATTATGCGCTGATGGATGAAGCCGAGATTGCCGAATTTCACGTTCAAGTCATTTCAAAGCGTTCGATCAGACGGCCATTTGCCCGGCTGATTCAGTTCGAGGTAGACGGCCGCTCTCCTTTCCCACCTGTTCCAGCAGAACAGGCACTGGCCACGCTGGAGTGGGGCATCAATCTGGCGATAGCGATGCGCATCAATCATCTGTTGCTGTTTCATTCTGCTGCTGTGGAGCGCAATGGCCATGTGTTGTTGTTGCCAGCCTGGCCTGGTAGCGGCAAGACCACCTTGTGCACGGCGTTGATTCATCGTGGCTATCGCTTGTTTTCCGATGAATTTGGGTTGATGGATCCGCAATCAGGTAATTTCTTTCCCTTGCCCCGGCTGATGCCGCTCAAGAATCAATCCATCAAGGTAATCCGTGATTACCTACCGGAAGCCGTGCTGGGGCCGGAAATACCTGGCACTCCCAAAGGTACGGTTGCACATGTACGACCACCGCAGGAAAGTATTGAACGATCAGATGAATCGGCAAAAGCTCGCTGGATTGTTTTCCCGAAGTGGTCGGCCAATGCCAGTTTGCAGCTGGAACCCTTGCCGCAATCCGAGGCCTTTCTGTTACTTGCCAGTAATGCATTCAACTATGAGGTGCTCGGGGAAACTGCATTTGATGCGGTAACCAGTCTGGTTCGCAACTGTGAATGCCGCAAGCTGGTGTATTCCGGTTTCGATAGTGCGCTGGCAGCACTGGATGAACTGACCGATGACTGATTTCAGGGCAGATCATCACCGGTTATTGCTGGAAGCAATTATTCAGCCTACTTCCCTGACCGGGTATAGCAATCCGCAATGGGAGTTGCTGTTGCGGCTGGCCAGGCGGGTGAAGCTGCTTGGCTATCTTGCCGCCAGACTGGAAAAAGAGGAATTGCTGGATCGGATTCCGGTGCGGGCTGCTAATCTGCTGCGTTCCGCTTTGATTCAGGCAAGGAAACAGCAGCAATCAGTAGGCTGGGAATTGAACCGGGTGATGTGGGCGCTGGACGATCCTGACCTGCCTATCATTGTGCTCAAGGGCATGGCTTATCTGTTGCAGGATCTGCCCAACGCGGCAGGGCGCATATTCGCCGATCTTGATTTGCTGGTGCCGAAGGAGAGTCTGGCCCGGATTGAAGCCAGTCTGCTGAAGAAAGGCTGGCAACACCACGCTCTGACTGATTATGATGAGCGTTACTACCGCGAGTGGAGTCATGAAATCCCTGCGTTGGTGCACCCCGAGCGCGGTGTTGAAGTCGATGTTCACCATACGCTTTCATCCCCACTGGGTAAGCTGAACATTGATCCCCTGCTGTTCCGAGAAGCGGCAGTCAAGGCAAAAGATACTGCGGCTTACGTGTTAAGCCCGGAAGATATGGTGCTGCACTGTGCGGTCAATCTGTTTCAGAACAATGAGCTGGCCGATGATTTGCGGCATTTACTGGATTTTAACGAGATGCTGCTGTTTTTCAGCGATCAGCAGCCGGATTTTCAGCAGAAATTGATCGGCCGTGCCAACCAGCTCGGACTGGGAAATCCGCTGTTCTACAGTTTGTATTTCAGCCGCGTGCTGCTGCGATCGCCGATTTCGGTGCATCTGGAAAAACAGCTTGACCAGCAACCTGGCTGGATCGCACGGCGTGCCATGCATCATTGTGTACCGCTGGCACTGTTGCCGCAGCATCCCGACCATCCTTCCAGGAAAACGAAATGCGCGCGAGTGTGGCTTTACTGGCGCAGCCACTGGCTGCGTATGCCGTTATACCGCCTGTTGCCGCATCTGGCCTATAAATTTTATCTGTCTGTGTTCCCAGGCAAAGCTAAAACTTCAAAGCAGAAATAACGTAGCCAGGCCCAGAAAGATAAAAAAACCGCCACTATCAGTAACGGCGGTAATCAGGACGCTGGAGCCCAGTGCAGGGTCGCGTCCGAGTTTAATGCGTATCAACGGGATAAGTACGCCAACCAGTGCGGCCAGTAACAGATTCAGCATCATGGCCAGCGCAATGACCAAACCCAGCTGCATGTCATGGTAGAGCGCATACGTGAAGATTCCCACCACGCTTCCCCAGACAATACCGTTTACGATGCTGACACCGATTTCCTTGCTGATCAGCTTGGAGGTGCTGTCCTTGTTCACCTGTCCCAACGCAATGGCGCGCACGATCATAGTGATGGTCTGATTGCCCGAGTTACCGCCCACACCCGCCACAATTGGCATTAGCGCCGCAAGAGCCACCAGTTTTTCGATGGATTCTTCAAATAGTCCGATAACGCGGGAAGCAATGAATGCTGTGACCAGGTTGATGGCCAGCCATGCCCAGCGGTTGCGCACACTTTTCCAGATGGGTGCAAACAGATCTTCTTCCTCACTTAAACCGGCCTGATTGCGCGCTTCAAGATCTGCTTTTTCGCGTATGAAATCGAGCGCGGCGTTGACCGTTACCCGGCCCAGCAATTTTCCATCTAGTGAGACGATGGGTGCGGTAACCAGATCATAACGTTCGAAAGCATGCGTGGCCTGTTCTGCCTTGTCATCCGGTTGAAACTTGACTGTATCGCGTGTCATCACTTCTGCCACTGTAGCTTCGGGATCACTTACCAGCAGCTGGTTTAACAGCAGAACCCCATGCAGCTGTTCATCACGATCAACTACAAATAACTGGTCGGTGTGATCCGGCAACTCACCAAGCCTGCGTAAATAGCGCAGCACGACTTCAATGCGCACATCTTCGCGCACAGTAATCACATCGAAATCCATTAACGCCCCTACCGCATCCTCTGAATAGGACATGGCGGCACGCAGTTGTTCGCGTTCTTCGGTAGGGAGCGACCGGAAAACATCTTCCATGACATCGAAGGGTAAATCCGGTGCCAGATCCGCAATTTCATCGGCATCGAGCTGCTCGGTTGCTGCGACCAGCTCCTCGCTGTCCATATCCTCGATCAGCGTTTGCCGGACGGCATCGGAAACCTCGAGCAATACCTCGCCATCCTGCTCGGCTTTGACCAATCCCCAGATAATCATCCGATCTTCCAGCGGCAGAGCCTCAAGGATATGAGCGATATCAGCAGGGTGGAGCTTATCCAGCGCCTGTTGCAGGCTGGAAAGATTCCGCTTTCGTATGATCGATTCGATCAGTTCCGGTTCTGGCGTATCCTGCAGACGGACAAAACCTTCCACCAGCTTGTATTTTTGCAGCAGGTAGATAACTTTCTGCAGTTTTTCTTCCAGATTCTCGTGATTTTCTTCAGTCATGGCCGGTCTGCTGTCCAGGTTGCGGGTTGGAAGGCATTATAGAAATGCGCGGTGATTACATTTTCTGCCAGAAAACTAGTGTGGAGAATACCAGTTGGCAAAAATGCGGAAAGAGAAGATTATAAAAAACTTTCGGCAAGAAAATGACAGTTTGGCGGTTCAGCCGGATTACGGGATTTTTGCCGTGGGCAGGCGAGACAAAATAATGCCCGATTTTCTGAGCAGTTTCGGCTGTTTGCGATTGTTATCGTAAAAACGGGGATTGGGAATGATGGAAGCCAGCCAGGCCGCTTGTGAGGGCGTGAGCGATGAGGCCGGTATGCCAAAATAATGGCGGGCGGCAGCTTCTGCACCGAAGATACCTTCACCCCATTCGATGACATTCAGATACATTTCCAGAATCCGCCGTTTTGTCAGGAATTTTTCCAGCATGAATGTGATGATGGTTTCCTGAAACTTGCGCCCTACTGTTTTTTCAGTGGACAGGAACAGATTTTTGGCGAGCTGCTGGCTAATGGTCGATCCACCGGCCGCCAGTTTCCGCTGTTGCAGATTTTTTTTCCAGGCCGCTTCAATAGCTTTGTAATCGAATCCCTCGTGTTGCAGGAAGCGTGCATCCTCGGCGGCGACGACAGCGCGCTTGAGATGCACTGAGATCTGTTCGTACTTTACCCATTGCTGCTGCAGTTTCGCAGCAGGGTTCTGCTGGTGCATGATTTCCAGGCGATTTTGCATGAAAGCACTGCTGGCCGGATCATAGGTGCGCCAATAGACGATATGTAGTAAAAACCAGGCCTGGTAGAAAAATGCAGCGGCCAGGATCAGCAGTAATGGCCGTAGCAACCAGGTGCTGATCAGCCGGGGTCTGGATGAGATGGCTGGCGAGGTTTGTGTCAGCTTCACGGGGCATGGCGGCGTAACTCATCCCGGAGTTGACTGATGACGATCCGAGTTTCAGGGCGGATGCCATGCCATAGCAGGAAGGATTCTGCTGCCTGTTCCACCAGCATGCCGGCGCCATCGGCCAGATGTTCAACGCCTTCTGCCCTGGCTAATTCCAGAAACGGTGTCAATCGGCTGCTGTAGAGCATGTCATAGGCCAGTGCTGTGCCGTGAAACAGATCCGGCGGGATGGGCGGGAGTTCGTTATGCAGACTGGCGGAAGTGGCATTGATGACAAGATCGAAACGCTGCCCGGCAAAATCCTGATATGACCCGGCGGCGATAGGGCCATGATTGGCAAATTGCTGCTGCAGTATTACGGCTTTTTCGGGTGTGCGATTGGCAATAGCCAGCAGGCAGGGTTGCTGCTGTAACAAGGGCAGGATGACGCCACTTGCGGCACCACCCGCACCCATCAGCAGGATTTGCTTGCCCGCCAGCGGAAAATTCAGGTTGATTTCAATATCACGCACCAGCCCGACGCCATCAGTATTGTCGCCGAGTATTTCCTCTTTCGCTTCGAACCGGAAGGTATTGACGGCATGCGCAGCGCGGGCGCGATCAGTCAGCCGGGTGGCCAGTGCGTAAGCCTCGAATTTGAAAGGAACGGTGATGTTCATTCCCTTGCCGCCATTTTTCCGGAAATCCAGCACGGTTTGCCTGAACCCGTCCAGCGGTGCCAGCAGGGGGGTGTAGTGCATGATTCTTCCGGTTTGTTGTGCAAACCGGGCATGAATGAAGGGGGATTTGCTGTGTGTGACCGGGTTGCCGATAACTGCGTAGGTATCCATCCTGATTGTTTTCTGGTTGGCCGGGGGTTATTCGCTCGACAGCTTGTCCGAGCGGGAAAATACCCAGGTGCGGGTGATATGCAGAATATCGGTATCGCGGCGAATATCGGGTGGAAAGGGGGCAAATCCGTTACGGGCAGCCAGCCGTACAATATGAATGGCTGCATCATCCAGTATCTGTACTCCTGAGGAGCGGTCGATACCGATGGATTCCAGGCTGCCGTCAGAGCGGATGCCGACAGTCAGTTGCAGGCTGCCATACAATTTCTGCTTTCTGGCTGCTTCCGGATAATTCAGGTTGCCGATCCGCTCGACCTTGAGCCGCCAGTCTTCCAGATAGCGGGCAAAGCGGTATTCCTTGGTGCGTGCACCGATAAATTTCCGTTTGGGGCGCTTTTGATAGGCTTCATGATCTTTTGCGATTTGTGCTTCCAGACGCGCAATTTCAAGGCTGCGTTGCAGCAGATCACTGTAATTGTCAGGATTGGCAGTGGCGGCCTGGTTTGGTACAGGCTTGTTTTCTCCCGGCTTGGCTTGCGGTGGTGGCTGTACGACTTTGGGCTTGCTTTCGACCGCAGTCAGCAGTTTCTTGACTTCCTGTTCCAGTTGTCTGGTTTTGTGGGTGGCTTCGGCCAGATTTGTCATGGGTTTTACACCAGGCAGCACCGGCAACGGTGTTTTGGCCCGGCGATCTTCTTCCACATTGCCACCGCCATCAAGATTGGCCTGAGCCAACGCCTTGGCATCCACAGGTTTGATCAGTGATTTGCTGTTGACCAGGATCACATCCATGGATTTGGTGACTTTGGTTGTCTTCGATCCATGGTTGAGTGATACGCCGGCAATGACAGTGATATGCAATAACAGCGAGATCAGTAACGCTGGAAATATGCGATGACTGGATTGCATGGAAAAACCGGAGTTGGCTACGATATTTTGCATCAAACGTCAGCCTTCATATTTCCAGAGAAAGCTGGCACCAAGAGAACGATCAATCAGATCGATGTGCGAAATACCAAGGGTTATCAAAGTGCCGGGTGCCAGATCCGGCAACGAGGGAACACGGACAACCAGCGGCATACGATCCAGTTTGACTATGTTTTCCTTGATGACAACAGCGCCGGAAGTGCTGATATTTTCCTGCAACAACCAGCGCAGACACCAGTAGCGTTCCATGCCGCGCTGAAATTCCGCGTAGGTGGCATACGCCATTTCAAAATCGCGCATGGTGATCAGCAGAGTATCGTTTTCCCGGGTGTAGGGAGGAGGATGGCCCGATACCAGTGCGATCAGCTGGCGCTGGTTGATAAGATCGACATATCGCCGCATGGGTGAGCTGCTCCAGGCATATTGCGCCACGCCCAAACCCTGATGTGGTGCGGGAGATAGACTCATTTTTACTTTGCCATTTCCCTGGCTGCGGTAAATTCCGGCAAATCCGGCTTCCGCCAGTTGTTTGCCCCATTCGGCATTGGCAAAAATCATTAGCTCCGATACAACTTTGTCGATAGGGGCTCCCCGGCGTCGCTCGTAAATGGCAACGCGATCCTGATTGATGACAAAACTGTAATCGGTTTTTTCGCTATTGGCCTCCTGATCCTTGCCGCGTGTCTTTTCCATCTTGCAGGAAAAATCCCAGAGCAACCTCAATTCCTGGGCAAAGGGATAGTTTGTCAGATTCTCGCGTAGCGTTACTTCGTTAAATTGCTGTTCCAGCGTATCGAGACGCAAGTTGGTGGAAACCTCGATCGTTTCAATCCGGCTGAATGTACGGGTGACGGTGAAGTCATCCGCAACTTCCAGATAAAGCGAGAGTACCGGGCGCCGGTGGGTTTCTCCCAGGGTAAATTGCTGGATGATGCTTTCAGGAAGCATGGTGATTTTGCGACCAGGCAGATAAACCGTGGATAGCCGCTTTGCTGCCATTTTGTCGAGCAAGGAATCCGGCGCCACGCCCAGCGCGGGGGTGGCGATGTGTATGCCGATCCGGAAACTACCGAAAGACAGGGGGGTGACTGAAAAGGCATCGTCAATTTCGGTCGTGGTGGCATCATCGATGCTGAATGCCTTGACGTCCGCCTCTGGCAGATTATCCGGATCCATGCGGTGAACATCGGCAGGAAGTGAATCCGTGCTGATGCCTTCCGGGAAATGCTCATGCAGGAACTGGTTGAAATGGTAGTCGTGCGAGGAAGGAATGGCGCCGCATTGCTCCAGCAGCTTGGGGGCACTTAGCCGGGTGGCATCACATGCTGCTTCCAGCGCTTTCCATTCGATTGTGTTCTTGTCCGGGTGGTATAACAGATCATCCAATATCGGCTGGAATGTTTCGGGCAGCTCGAATGATGTCAATTGCTGGACATAACCAGCCTGTTTTTCTTCGGCCAACCGTTTCTTTTCGCGACTGGCAAGAGCCGCCTTGAGGATTTCCGGTGGTGCCGCCTTGAAGCGGCCGACACCTCTTTTGTGAAAGTAGACCGGATTCTGGCTGAGTAGAATCAGGATAGCGGCAGTTTCGGCGGGATTGGGTGTGTGGCCGAAATAATCGTTTGCCAGTTCCTGTCCGCTGAATTCCCGGTTTTCTTCACAACATTCCCACAGGAAATTGACATCAACACCAGCCGCAATTTCCTGTGCTTGCTGCATGAATCCGTGAATGGGTGGATTTTCAAAGCGCAATAAAACCGATGCAGCCTTGATTTTTGAACGTTTTCCATGCGCCGCTTCAACTTGCAGGGAGGTGGTGTTGTCGGCCAGGACATTGCCGACCTTGAATGCGCCCGCTTCCTCGTAAAAAACGTTTACCAACTCAACCCCCGGCCGCAGACCGGAAAAGCGAAAGAAAAAGCATGTTCTAATGTTATCCGATTCAACAAATGACAAATAATGGAGTAAACAAGCGGATTATGTCTGCTGGATCGAAACCGGGGCAAACGCCAGAGGGTGTGCCATCCGGGGAGACAGGGAAACACGCCGTTCATGGTAACATAATGGCGTCATTAGCAAAAAAGAAGGGCTCGACAGGAGATGGTTTTCTGCCTGCTTTGTGTCCCCTTTGTCTGGATAATTCTTGCCCGTATGTTTCAGCCGGGATGGCCGGGCAACAACCGCATATAACAACATTCCAACTTTAATGTAATCAGATGGTAAAGACACGTTTCGCCCCCAGCCCCACCGGTTATCTGCATATCGGTGGTGCGCGCACTGCTCTTTTCTCCTGGGCATTTGCCCGGAAACAGGGTGGAAAATTTGTTCTGAGAATCGAGGATACCGATCTTGAACGTTCAACCCAGCAATCCGTGCAGGCGATTCTCGATGGCATGGCCTGGCTGGGGCTGGATTATGACGAGGGGCCGTATTACCAGATGCAGCGATTGAATCGCTATCAGGAAGTGGCGGAGCACCTGCTTGCGCAGGGACTAGCCTATCGTTGCTATGCCAGCAAGGAAGAGCTGGACGTGCTGCGCGAACAGCAGCGTCAGGCCGGATTGAAACCGCGTTACGACGGCCGCTGGCGTGACAGCAAACAGACGCCGCCCGCTGGTGTTCAGCCGGTGGTGCGCCTGAAAACACCTCTGGAAGGGATCGTGGTGTTCGATGATCTGGTCAAGGGCAAAATCAGTGTGGCCAATCATGAACTGGATGACTTGGTGTTGCTGAGGAGTGACGGTACGCCCACTTATAATTTTGGTGTGGTACTTGATGATCTTGACATGGGCATCACGCACGTCATCCGGGGTGATGATCACGTCAATAACACGCCGCGCCAGATCAATATCCTCAAGGCGCTGGGTGCGTCTATCCCGCAATATGCCCATGTGCCGATGATCCTGGGTGCGGATGGCGAGCGGCTGTCCAAGCGGCACGGTGCGGTGTCAGTGATGCATTACCGCGATCAGGGTTATCTGCCGGAGGCGTTGATCAACTATCTGGCGCGGCTCGGGTGGTCGCATGGAGATGAGGAAATCTTCAGCCGGGAGCAATTGGTCGAGTGGTTTGATCTGGCGGCAATCAACCGCTCACCGGCAAAATTCAATCCGGAAAAACTCACCTGGCTGAACCAGCATTATCTGAAAGTGGCGGATGATGCACGTCTGGCAGAGCTGGTGACCCCTTTTCTGCAGGAAAGAGGCTATGGCCAGCCAGCGGCGGGAAACCTGCCGGGAATTACCGGTTTGTTGAAAGATCGGGTCAGCACGATTGAAGAACTGGCGGATGCCTCGGCCTATTTCTTCAAAACAATCGAACCGGCTGCGGCACTCAGGGAACAGTATTTCACTGCCAGTATTCGCCCGGCTCTGGAAGATCTGACCGGTCGGCTAACCGGGGTTGAGTGGAAGCGGGAAGCCATTCACCATGAGATCAAACAGACCGTTGCGTCGCACAGCCTGAAATTTCCCAATCTGGCAATGCCGTTGCGCGTCATGGTAACCGGGGAGGTGCAAACTCCGGCGATTGATGCCGTACTGGAACTGCTCGGGAAAGAGGAAACGTTGCTGCGCTTGCGTGACCGCCTGAACGATTTCCCAGGGTGAGATAGCGGTATCGTGGTGCGCTGTCCGTTCGAAATAATCTATTCAAAGACCTGTTATGACTATGCATGAAAGAGCCGATTTGCTGAAACAGCTGCTTGCCGAGCGCATTCTGATGCTTGATGGCGCCATGGGTACGATGATCCAGAGCTACAAACTGGGTGAACAGGATTACCGGGGTGAGCGTTTCGCGGATTTCCCGCACGATCTCAGAGGTAACAACGATCTGCTCTGCCTGACCAAACCGGAGGTGATCCGCGCCATTCATCGCGCTTATCTCGAAGCAGGGTCGGACATCATCGAAACCAATACCTTCAACTCGAATGCGCCCTCGATGGCGGATTACCACATGCAGGATCTGGTGTACGAGCTGAATGTGGCTGGGGCGCGTCTGGCGCGCGAAGAAGCGCAGGCGATGGAAGCAAAACAACCCGGTAAGCCGCGTTTTGTTGCTGGTGTGATCGGCCCCACCACCAAAACAGCCTCGATTTCACCGGATGTCAATGATCCCGGGTTCCGTGCCATCACCTTCGATGATCTGGTGGAAAGCTATACCGAGTCGGTACGCGGGCTGGTTGATGGGGGGGCGGATATTCTGCTGGTCGAAACCATTTTTGATACGTTGAATGCCAAGGCGGCTCTATTTGCCATCGACCAGTATTTCGAGACTCATGGCGTGCGCCTGCCGGTCATGATCTCGGTTACGATTACCGATGCTTCCGGGCGCAATCTTTCCGGACAAACTCCGGAAGCCTTCTGGAACTCGGTATGTCATGCCCGGCCTCTTTCAGTAGGGATCAACTGTGCGCTGGGTGCAGAACTGATGCGCCCCTATGTGGAAGAGCTTTCCAATGTGGCCGAAGTTTATACCAGCGCTCATCCCAATGCCGGTCTGCCCAATCCGCTGGCTGAAACCGGCTATGATGAAACTCCCGAATACACCGCCCGCCTGATCAAGGATTTCGCACAATCAGGGTTTGTCAACATTGTCGGGGGATGCTGTGGAACAACACCGAAACATATCGCAGCCATTGCTGAGGCAGTCAGCGGGATAGCGCCACGCAAACTGCCGGATATACCCAAGAAATTGCGGCTATCCGGTCTTGAGCCGCTTAACATCGATGAACATTCCCTGTTCGTCAACGTGGGAGAGCGCACTAACGTCACGGGCTCGAAGGCGTTTGCCCGACTGATTCTCAATGGCAATTATGCCGAAGGGCTGGCGATTGCCCGTAGCCAGGTGGAAAACGGTGCGCAGATCATTGATATCAACATGGATGAGGCCATGCTGGATTCACAGAAGGCGATGGTGACCTTTCTGAATCTGCTCGCTGCCGAACCGGATATCTGCAAGTTGCCATTCATGCTTGATTCCAGCAAATGGTCAGTGATCGAAGCCGGGCTGAAATGCGTGCAAGGCAAGGCGATCATCAACTCCATCAGCCTCAAGGAAGGCGAAGAGGAATTTTTGCATCACGCCAGACTGGCGCGCCGTTACGGCGCCGCTGTGATTGTCATGGCGTTCGATGAGACCGGCCAGGCGGATACACGGCAGCGCAAGGTGGAGATCTGTACACGCAGTTATCACACTTTGGTGGAAAAAGTCGGTTTCCCGCCGGAAGATATTATTTTCGATCCGAATATCTTTGCCATTGCCACGGGAATCGAGGAACACAGTAATTACGCGGTGGATTTTATCGAAGCCATCCGCATCATCAGGCAGGCACTGCCTTACGCCAAGGTGAGCGGGGGAGTTTCCAACGTCTCCTTCTCGTTCCGTGGCAATGAACCGATCCGCGAGGCGATTCATACCGCATTTCTGTATCACGCCGTGAAAGCCGGTATGACCATGGGGATCGTCAATGCAGGACAGCTGGGCGTTTATTCGGATATTCCATCCGATCTTCTGGAGCATGTCGAAGATGTATTGCTCAACCGGCGACCAGATGCGACCGAGCGGCTGGTGGAGTTTGCCGAGCATTTCAAGGGTCAGAAAAAGGAGCAGGTGGAAGATCTCGCCTGGCGTGATGAACCGGTGCGTCAGCGCCTGATTCATGCGCTGGTCAGAGGAATTGATACCTACATTGTCGAGGATACCGAACTTGTCCGGCAGGAAATCGACAGCCAAGGAGGTAAGCCGATCGAGGTGATCGAAGGTCCTCTCATGGATGGCATGAATGTGGTGGGTGACCTGTTCGGCGCAGGCAAGATGTTTCTGCCGCAGGTGGTCAAATCGGCGCGAGTGATGAAGCAGGCGGTTGCCTATCTGCTGCCGTACATCGAGGCCGAGAAAAAGATTTCCGGAGACAATAAACCCAAGGGCAAACTGGTAATTGCCACCGTCAAGGGTGATGTGCACGACATTGGTAAAAATATCGTTTCCGTTGTGCTGCAGTGCAATAACTTTGAAGTCGTCAACATGGGTGTGATGGTGCCCAGTGCGCAGATTCTTGAAACAGCCCGGCGCGAGAACGCCGATATGATCGGTCTGTCCGGCCTGATTACGCCTTCGCTGGAAGAAATGGCGCATGTAGCTAAGGAAATGGAACGTGAGCAATTCACCATTCCCTTGCTGATAGGTGGCGCCACAACTTCGCGTGTGCATACATCCGTCAAGATTGCACCGCATTACAGCGGGGTGACCGTATGGGTGCCGGATGCCAGCCGGGCAGTCGGTGTGTGTACTAACCTGATGTCGCAGGATCAGCGTGATAGCTATATCGAGCAGGTCAAGGCCGAGCAGGAAAAGAATCGTATACAGCATAAAAACAAGAAGGGGCCTTCCAAGCTACTCACTTTCGAGGAAGCGCGGGCAAATGCATTCAAGACGGACTGGAGTAGCTATACGCCACCTACACCGGGTTTTCTGGGGTTGCGCACGCTCAATAACTATCCGTTGGAGACACTGGTTCCGTATATTGACTGGACACCGTTCTTTCAGGCGTGGGAGCTGCACGGGCGTTATCCGGCAATCTTGCAGGATGAACTCGTTGGCGAAGCGGCCAGTAACCTGTTCCGTGATGCGCAGGTCATGCTCAGGAAGATTATCGAGCAGAAATGGCTTGCAGCCAATGCTGTTATCGGCCTGTTCCCGGCCAATACTGTCAACGGGGATGACATCGAGATTTACGCTGATCGCAGCCGCAGCAAGGTGGTCATGACCTGGCATTCATTGCGTCAGCAGACCGCCAAACCGGCCGGACGCCCCAATCTGGCACTGGCCGATTTCATCGCGCCGCGTGAAACCGGGATAGATGACACCATCGGTTTATTTGCGGTGAGTTCCGGATTCGGTATTGACGAGCGTATACGTGCTTTTGAGGCGGCAAATGATGATTACAGCGCGATCATCCTGAAGGCGCTGGCGGATCGTCTGGCAGAGGCCTTTGCCGAGCACATGCATGCACGGGTACGGCGTGAATTCTGGGGGTATGTGAAAGATGAAAATCTGGGTAATGAACAGCTGATTGACGAGCAGTATCAGGGTATCCGCCCGGCTCCGGGGTATCCGGCCTGTCCTGACCATACCGAAAAAGGCCCGTTGTTTGCACTGCTGGAAGCAGAAAAACGCAGCGGAATCATCGTGACAGAATCCTTCGCAATGGTGCCAACAGCGGCCGTATCCGGCTTCTACCTTGCCCACCCGGAATCTGATTATTTTGCCGTCGGAAAGATCGGCAAGGATCAGGTGGAAGATTACGCTCGCCGCAAGGGATGGACACTGGAGCAGGCGGAGCGCTGGCTTGCACCCATACTGGCGTATGAATCCTGATTATCCGGATAGATCGGGGATGATCTGACTTTCTTCCACTGAGGCCGGGTGGACAGCGAAATCCTGCTTTCTCTCCCGAATCTGATGATGTTGGAAACAGTTTGCCCTGATGATCCTGGCGGTATCCGGCAACAGGTTTTTGCCTGCTGGAATTTTTTAGAAATGGCTTGCAATCTCCCCCCGGAATCAGTGAAATTTTGCGATTATTATCGGCTGTGGATTGGTGGCCGATTTTTTTGTGCGTTTACTTTGACATTATTTACGGGGGTAGAAAATGAAGTACGGCAGTATCGAGGAATTCAAGAGTTATGTATCCGAGAGGAATCCAGGGCAACCCGAATTCCTGCAAGCTGTTTCGGAAGTCATTGAAAGTTTGTGGCCTTTTATTGTCGAACATCCTCGTTACGCTGAACAGGGTTTGCTGGACCGGCTGATCGAACCGGAGCGCATGATCATTTTCCGGGTCGCCTGGGCGGATGATCGTGGCGAGGTCAAGGTCAACCGGGGATACCGTATTCAATACAATTCCGCGATCGGCCCCTACAAGGGCGGTACACGTTTTCATCCCTCAGTCAATCTTTCCATTCTCAAATTCCTGGCATTCGAACAGACATTCAAGAATGCACTGACCACACTACCCATGGGTGGCGGTAAAGGAGGGTCTGATTTTGATCCCAAAGGCAAAAGCCCGGGTGAAATTATGCGCTTCTGCCAGGCGTATGCAGCAGAGCTGTTTCGCCATGTCGGCGCTGATACGGATGTTCCTGCCGGAGATATCGGGGTTGGCGGGCGGGAAGTCGGTTATATGGTTGGTATGGTGAAAAAGCTGACCAATCGCTCGGATTGTGTTTTTACCGGTAAAGGGTTGTCCTTTGGTGGATCATTACTGCGGCCGGAGGCTACAGGTTACGGTCTGGTTTACTTTGTCGAGGAAATGTTGAACCATGCCGGCCGTTCGCTAAAAGATCTGCGGGTATCCGTGTCCGGCTCCGGGAATGTGGCGCAGTTCGCTATAGATAAGGCTATGTCATTGGGCGCCAAGGTGATCACTGTTTCGGATTCAAGTGGCACAGTGGTGGATGAAGCCGGATTTACTCCGGAGAAACTGGCAGTACTGGCTGAAGTCAAGAATCGTCTTTACGGACGGGTCAATGACTATGCCGAACGGGTGGGTGCCCAGTTTCTTCCGGGAGAAAAACCATGGCATGTGCCGGTGGATGTTGCCCTGCCTTGCGCTACCCAGAATGAATTGAATGATAATGATGCGGCTACGCTGATCAGGAATGGGGTGTACTGCGTGGCTGAGGGTGCCAATATGCCGAGCACTGCGGGTGCTGTGGAACGGTTCCAGCACGCAAAAATCCTGTTTGCCCCTGGCAAGGCGAGCAATGCCGGTGGTGTAGCTACTTCGGGCCTGGAAATGAGCCAGCAGGCAATGCGGCTTTCCTGGACAAGCGGAGAAGTCGATATGCGGTTGCAGGAAATCATGCGTGCCATTCATCGTTCCTGTAGCGACTATGGCAAGAAGAGCAATGGTACGGTCAACTATGTGGATGGTGCCAATATTGCCGGGTTTGTGAAAGTGGCCGAAGCCATGCTGGCACAAGGGGTCATCTGACGTAGCAAAAAAATACGGACTCCGGCGAAGGAAGTGAGTGATAACCCTTTTTATTGTGGCATGAATATGTTGTTTCTCCGGTAGGCTGGTCTGGTTGCTGGCCAGTTGCTGTGTGAACCGGCCAGCCGCGCAACCGGGTTTGATCATGGTATTGAATAAAATGGGTGGGTTATGAGAAAGCTGTTCGCCGGATTGTTTCTTTTCTTCTGGGTGCCGCTGGTTGTGGCAAGCGGGGATGAGGATTATCTGGAAGTACGGGAAGCATTCCGGGTGGGGGATGCAGCCCGTGTAGCCGAATACGTCCAGCGTATGAGGCATCATGTATTGTTGCCTTATGCCGAATATTTCCAGTTGCGCTTGTCGCTGACCACGGCTGATACAGCCACGATCAGGGTTTTTCTGAAGCGTCATGATGGCAGTTCCGTGGCAGACAGATTGCGCGCCGACTGGCTGCAACTGCTCGGCAAGCGCCAGCAATGGACAATGTTTGCCGAGGAATATCCCAAACTGATTACCCCCGAGGAAAGCCTGCGGTGTTATGCATTACAACACCGGCTGGCAACCGGAGATAGGACAGCCAGCGCAGAAATCCGCACACTCTGGTTGACCGGGCGCGATATGCCAGCCAGCTGCGTGGCTGTCTTTGATGCATTGATCGGAAGCGGCGCTATTTCGACAGAAGATATTTGGGTCAGAATCAGGCTGGCTTTCGAGGCTGGCAATACGGGTGTGGCCAGAAGTGTCAACAAATATCTGCCGCGCCAGCAGGCACTGGATGTACAGAAACTGGATGCGGTGATGAAAGATGCCAGGCGTTTCCTGGATCGGCCGGTATCCGTCCAGTCGCGTGCTGACCGGGAAATCGTGCTGTTTGCACTGTCGCGCTTGTTGCGCAGCGAAACCAACCAGGCACTTGTCCGCTGGCAGAAAATCCGGGAGCAGTTTCCTGCGGTAGATCAATCCTACTTTATGGGAAATCTCGCTTACTGGGCAGCAATCAGGCAGGATTCACGGGCATTGGGCTGGTTTCTGGAGGCCGCATCTTACCCTTTGACTGAAGTTAAACATGCCTGGAAAGCACGCGTGGCGCTGCGCGAAGGCAATTGGCAGGTATTGCAGGACAGTATCAGCCAGATGCCTACTACCATGCAGCAGGAGGATGTCTGGCGTTACTGGCGTGCACGTGCATTGAAGGCAGACAGAAAAAATACCGAAGCCAATACCTTGCTGGTTCCCCTGAGCCGCGAGCACAGTTTTTACGGGCAAATGGCACGAGAGGAACTGGGTGAAATGCTTAGTGTGCCAGCTGCGGAATACCAGATCGGGCCGCAGGAAATCCGCGTGATGGAACAAAATCCGGGAATTCGCCGGGCGCTTGTGTTGTATCGGCTGAATCAGCGGGTAGAAGCAAACCGCGAATGGGCCTGGACTGTGCAGCATTTCAGCGATGAACAATTGCTGGCAGCGTCCAGAGTGGCCCAGCGGTACGGTATTTATGACCGGGCGATCAACACGGCTATAAGAACAGTTTCCCGCCACGATTTCAGCCTGCGCTATCTGGCACCTTACCGCGAGCAGATGCGTGCTGTTTTGCAGCAAAACCAGCTGGATGAAGCCTTTGTGTACGGATTGATACGGCAGGAGAGCCGCTTTATTGCGGACATCAAATCCGGTGCCGGGGCAGCCGGGCTGATGCAACTCATGCCTGCCACAGCCAAGTGGGTGGCTGGCAAACTGGGGGTGCAGGATTTTCGTTCCAGTCTGATTACCGACATCAATACCAATCTTCAGTTGGGCACCTACTATCTCAAGCACGTGCTGGATCAGCTGGATGATCAGCCGCTACTGGCTGCTGCTGCTTATAACGCCGGGCCCGGACGGGCAAGACAATGGAAGGATACCCGGCCGCTGGAGGGGGCAATTTATGCCGAAACTATCCCGTTTAACGAAACACGCGACTACGTCAAGGTGGTGCTGAGCAACTCCATGTATTACGCCAATAATTTCGGCCACAAAAACAAGCCTACGTTGAAACAGCGGCTTGGCACGGTGGCACCAAAGCGTTGAGATGCCGGAGATGAAAATTTACCGGGTGGGTGGATCAGTGCGCGACGAGCTGCTCGGTCTGCCTGTCAAGGATCAGGATTATGTCGTGGTGGGAGCCAGTCCGGAAGAAATGGTGCAGCTGGGCTATCGCCCGGTGGGCAAGGATTTCCCGGTGTTTCTGCATCCCGAGACACACGAGCAATATGCATTGGCACGCACCGAACGGAAAGTGGCCCGAGGTTACAAGGGTTTCGAGGTGTATGCCGCGCCTGGCGTAACGCTGCAGGAAGATCTGGCGCGCCGCGATCTGACCATCAATGCCATGGCCAGGGATGAATCAGGCCAAATTGTTGATCCGTTTGGCGGCATTGCCGATTTGCAGGAGGGTATTCTGCGCCATATCGGCCCGGCGTTTGTTGAAGATCCTGTCAGGGTATTGCGGGTGGCGCGTTTTGCAGCGCGTTTCGGTTTTCAGGTGGCGCCGGAAACCATGGCGCTGATGAAAGAGATTGTGCATACCGGAGAAACCGATGCTTTGGTGCCGGAGCGGGTCTGGCAGGAAATCGCCCATGGCCTGATGGAGCAGCATCCCTCGCGCATGTTCCATATTTTGCGGGAATGCGGTGCACTCACCCGCATACTGCCCGAGCTGGATGCCTTGTTCGGTGTACCCCAGCCAACCCATGCCCACCCTGAGATCGATACCGGCGTGCATGTCATGATGGTTATTGATTATGCCGCGTCACAGCACTTTCCGCTTGAAGTGCGTTTCGCCGCATTGACCCACGATCTGGGAAAGGGCACCACATCACCGGATGAATGGCCGCGCCACGTTGGCCACGAGGCGCGCAGTATGGAACTGGTGATGGGCCTGTGCGAACGTATCCGGGTTCCCCGGGAATCCCGGGATCTGGCGCTGCTGGTGGCGCGCTTTCATGGCGATGTTCACCGCGCGCTGGAATTACGCCCAGATACAATTGCCGATATGCTGCAGGCAACCGATGCCTATCGCAAGAAGGCGCGTTTCAACGATTTTCTGCAAGCCTGTGCCAGTGATTTTCATGGTCGCCCGGGATTTGCAGATCAACCCTATCCACAGGCAGAACATCTGGCCGGGGCGCTGGAAGCAGCCAGTAGTGTGGATGCTGGCGCTATTGCCATGCAGCTCGGTCAATCCCGTGCCGGGGATGCCAACCTGCCCATTCTGATCAATCGTCAGGTGTATGCAGCACGGGTCGAACGGATCCGGTCTCTGCTTCAGCACCCGTAATACCGCGTGCAGTGGATGTATGTTCCAGGGTGCGGCTGGCAGTATCCGGTAGCAGTTCAGCCTTGCCACCCGAGACAATAAACACCCGGCTTGCTGCGTTAATCACGGCCGGCTGATGAGAGACGGCGATGATGGTGAATTCCTTTGCCAGGTTTTGCAGTGTTGCGCAGATCATGCGCTCGCTTTCCGGGTCCAGCGCGCTGGTGGGTTCATCCAGCAACAACAGTTTGGGCTGGTGAGCCAGCGCCCGGGCAATGGCGATGCGCTGCCGCTGCCCGCCAGAAAGCATCCCCCCCCGTTCACCCACAACCGTATGCACGCCATCCGGGAACGAATTGACGAAATCCCATGCACCCGCCTGTTTGAGTGCGCGTTCCGCATCCTCTGGGGTAATTGAGGGCTCGCCAACGAGGATATTGTTCAGGATGGTATCGTGCAGCAGAACGGTATCCTGGGAAACATAGCCGATCATGTGGCGCCAGCGACGCAAATCAATGTTATGCAGCGATACTCCGTCGATCAGGATTTCACCGGATTCCGGCTCGGCCAGCCCGCAGAGCAAATCCAGCATCGTGCTTTTGCCTGCGCCCGAGGAACCCATCAGCGCTGTGAACGAATGCACCGGAACTTCAATATTCAAATCAGTAAAAATTGCTTTCCGTCCGTAGCTGAAAGCAATATGGTGCAGATTCATCCCCTGTTCCAGCGTCGGCATCAGGGTACCGGTCGATCTTTCCGCTTCCATACGTGCTTCATCCGCAGCATTGCGCAAGGCCCAGTAGGCACTTTCCTGAGCCACCAGTTGCTGATAGCGGCGCTGCGTTTTGTTCAGCAACCCCAGAATCCGGGTTAGCAGGAACACCATGACCATGACTTCCGGCAAGGATAATTTCCAGATCACCAGCGCCAGATAAAGGCCGCTTGCGGTCAGAGCGGCGAGGATAGGTTCCTGCAGCGCCTGCAGGGCAGCCCGGTTGGTGACTTCCTTGCGCGTGGCTTTCTCCAGCATCCGGGTTTGTTCGTGGAGTATGGCATCGGCTACATTATCGCGTGCCATGGCTTTTAGCGATTTGACTGAGCTGAGCACATCGGACAGATAGGTCAGCAGATGGCGCAGTAAATGGGTTTGCTTATTGCCCGCGCGTTTGGCTGCCCTGACCAGACGATTGAGCACCACGAACAGGACAGTACCGATCAGCAGCGAGGCCAGCGTGGCTTCCCATGAAATGAACAAAGCTACGATGCTGTACACCAGAGCCTCGATTGCCAGTGCCAGCACATTGACACTATGTTCAAACCCCATGGCAGCACGATAAGCTTCGGTGGCAACCGAGTTGGCCAGCGCTCCGGCAGGCTGACGCAGATAGTATTGCCAGCGGCTGGCAAGCAGTGCCTTGATCAGATCCAGCCGCAGCGCAGTGGCAACATGGGCGACAGTATGACCCACCTGCTGATTGGTCAGCAGCAGGATGGCGCCCTTGAGGAACATGCCGCCGACGATCACCAGCAGAATCACCTCCAGTGTTGGCGAAAGCCCGGCCTGATGGAGCACATCGACCACCATCCTGCCCATTTTGGAATCAATCGAATCGCCTACGGCAATAGATAGCAGCGGAAGCAGCGCAGTCAGGCTGAGCGCCTCGGCCGCACCCGCTAACAGCAGCGCAACCAGCACAAACGCGCTGCGCTTTGGAAAAACCATGATGTAAGTAATCAGCGTGCGCATGGGAAATGGATGATGAATCGGGATTGGAAAAATGATGAAACGCAAGATGACACGGCAAAATCAGCGTGTAAGCAGTTTTTTTTATTGGAATTCGAATCGTGATTTGTCATAGCGGAGGGCTTACAGCTCAATTTTCCCCTCAAACACAGTTACAGCCGGGCCAGTCATCCAGGCTGGCTGATGTTCTCCTTCCCAGCGGATACGAAGATAGCCGCCACGCATGGCGACTTGTACTTCTGAGTCGAGTAGGCCGCGCATGATGCCACTGACGACCGCCGCGCAAGCGCCTGTTCCGCAAGCCAGTGTTTCGCCGGTTCCGCGTTCGAACACACGCAGCCGGATATGGGTACGGTCAATGATCTGCATAAAACCGGCATTGATCCGTTCGGGAAAAAGAGGGTGAGATTCAATGGCCGGACCTTCGGTTGTAACAGGCGCCAGGTCAACGTCAGGTACGATCTGCACTGCATGCGGATTGCCCATCGAGACAGTAAAGATCTCGATTTCCCGGCCATTTACGTTCAGCGGGTAGGTGAGGGCGCGTTCTTGTGCGATAAAAGGAATGTCACTCGGTTCAAATCGGGGAATGCCCATATTAACGGTGATTTCGCCATTATCTTCAATGGTGGGGGTGATGATGCCGCGTGCGGTTTCAACGCGAATAGTGTGTTTACGGGTCAGATTACGATCATGCACGAAGCGGGCGAAGCAGCGGGCGCCATTACCGCACTGTTCCACTTCGCCACCATCGGCATTGAAAATACGATAACGGAAATCGCCACCTTCCCGGGGTGGTTCCACGATTAGCAGTTGGTCGAACCCAATGCCGAAATGACGATCTGCCAGCCGGCGGATGGTGTCTGGATCAAGGGATACGGGCTGGTTGATGGCATCGATCACGATGAAATCGTTGCCCAGTCCATGCATTTTCGTGAATTTCAGTTTCATCAGCAGTGTCTTTCAGTTTGGCCGGAGGTGTGTGCCTGTCCCGGATTACGGGATGACAACAGGGTTTGGATACCGGAAATAAATGTCATATTTTCCCGCTTGACCGGGATGGAACGCAACTCTACTATACCCGACTTGAAGTAGGTCAGAGCTTGGCCGTGGTGGTGCAGGGCGCGATTGCTTCTACTCCCGGCTGTCCATAAAACGAGGATGGGGCAGGTTACAAAGGCAGTTTATGATGCGCGTGTTATCGTACTGCAATAAAACCTCTTCTGCATTTGCACCGATAAACTTGTTTGGCGGGGTAATATCCCCGGTTTCCCGATCATCATCCTGTTGCAATTTCCTGTCTGCTTCCTTCTCCGGGGAGTGCCCGAAACAATCTAAATTCAAGGATCATCGAACTATGAAGCGTATATCAAATACCTGGTTGAGCGTGGCGCGCGAGCGTGGATTCACCTTGCTTGAATTGCTGGTCGTCATGGTGATCATTGGTCTGCTGGCGGCGTATGTCGGGCCCAAATATTTCTCGCAGGTGGGTAAATCCGAAGTCAAAATGGCACAGGCGCAGATTGATTCTCTGGAGAAGGCGCTGCATCAGTACCGGCTGGATGTTGGTGCCTATCCCACAACCGAACAGGGATTGAATGCGCTGCTTGTTGCTCCTGCCAACGAACCGAAATGGCAGGGGCCGTATTTGAGTAAACGCCTACCGGCTGATCCGTGGGGAAAGCCTTACCAGTACAAATATCCGGGCACACAAAGTGATTTTGATCTGTTTTCCTTCGGCAAAGATGGTCAGCCGGGAGGAAGTGGCGAGGATGCAGATATCACCAACTGGTAAACGTATCCAATATTGCTGATGCGCTACACGGTCAGAGCCTTGCTATCCGGAAAGGGTACGGTGCTGCTTGAGCTTGAGGCAACCAGCGAGGCCGAGGTATGCAGCCAGATCAAGGCTCAGGGAGGCGTGGTGCTGAGCATCCGGCGGAATTTCTCCGGTTTTCTGCCCAGATCGCGCACCCGTTTTCCGCTTGCCAATTTTTCCCAGGAACTGCTCGCATTGCTGACCGCCGGTTTGAGTCTGGTGGAGGGGATTGAAACCCTGGCCGAAAAGGAAGAGGACAGTACAGTGCGCGAGCTGCTGCAGCAGATTCTGGTGCGGCTGCGTGAAGGCGTGACGTTCTCGCGTGCGCTGGAATCCTATCCGCAGGCATTCCCACCGTTGTATGTGGCCACTATCCGCGCAAGCGAACAGACGGGAGATCTGGGCGAGGCACTGACACGTTATCTCACCTACCAATCGCAAATGGATCTGGTGCGCAAGAAGTTGGTGGGTGCTTCCATCTATCCTGTTTTGCTGCTGGTGCTAGGTGGCCTGGTGGCCATCTTTTTGCTGGTTTTCGTGGTGCCCAAATTTAGCGCCATTTATGAAGACATGGGAGCGGATCTGCCCTGGATGTCGATGCTGCTGATCGAATGGGGGCACCTGGTACAGAAAAACGGCTGGATGCTGGCAGCTGGTGCTGCAGGTGTCCTGTTTCTGTTTTTTTATATTCTGTCGAAATCCGCTGTACGCGCGCGGTTGTTACAGATGATCTGGCGGATTCCAGCGGTAGGAGAGCGCATGCGGGTGTATCAGCTGGCCCGTTTCTACAAAACGCTTGGCATGTTGCTGCGCGGCGGGATTCCTGTGACACAGGCGCTGGAAATGGTGAGCGATCTGCTGCAATCCCATTTTCGCCCCCGGGTCAGGGCGGCCGCTGCCCTGATTCGTGAAGGCAAGACTATTTCCAGTGCGATGCAGAGCGCAGAGCTGACTACTGCGGTGGGGAGTCGCATGCTGCGTGTGGGTGAGCGTACCGGGACGATGGGCGAGATGATGGAGCGTATCGGCAATTTTCATGATGAGGAAATCAGCCGCTGGGTCGAGTGGACTACCAAACTGGTTGAACCCCTGTTGATGGCGGTGATCGGGACGGTGATCGGCGGCATCATCATTCTCATGTATCTGCCCATTTTCGAGCTGGCCGGGAGTATCAACTGATGCAGATAAATGTTGCCTTGCCGGATAAACCGGTAATTGATCCGGCTATGCTTGGAGAAGCGCGCGAACAGGCCGTTATTCGCCGTACGTCGCTGATCAGGGTGCTGGAAGAAAACTGGCCGGGTACGCCAGGCGAGCTGGTGGCCGTATTGGGTGCGATGTTGCGCATGCCGGTGCTGTCCATGCCGGATTTGCATGCGTTGCAGCCGGCTTTCGAGAGTTTGCCTTTCGCACTGGCTGCCAGACATGAGTGTGCATTGCTGCAAAAACCGGATCAATCGTATCTGCTGGCAGTGGGGGATCCTTTCCGTCCAGGGTTGCGTGACTGGGTGGAGGAATATGTGCCGGTGGGCGCTTTATGGCATCTGGTGCATCCGGCGGATCTGGCTGCTTTTTTCGTGCAGCAGGAACAGAATATGCGCGCGATGGACAATGTGCTGTCTTCCGCTCAGGAAAATCTGGCACAGACCGGCATTGAGGAGCTGTCGCTCAAGACGATTCATGAAGGCACCAGCCAGGTGGTGCGTCTGGTGCATTCCACCCTGTACGACGCGCACAAATCCCAGGCGAGTGACATCCATCTGGAGACCACGCCGGGTGCCTTGTCCATCAAATACCGGATAGATGGTGTGCTGACCAGCATTGGCACAATGCAGGGGATGGATCTCGCCGAGCAGGTCATTTCCCGGATCAAGGTCATGTCCGATCTGGATATTGCCGAGCGCCGGATTCCACAGGACGGGCGTTTTAAGGTGTCCATCCAGGGTAGGGAAATCGATTTCCGGGTGTCGGTCATGCCCAGCATTTTTGGTGAAGATGCGGTGTTGCGGATACTGGATCGTCAGGCACTGGCCGATCATGTTGAAGGATTGACACTGAACCAGCTGGGATTCAATGCTACTGCCATTGCCAGTGTGCGCCGCCTCAGTTCCGAGCCTTATGGCATGTTGCTGGTGACCGGGCCAACCGGCAGCGGCAAGACAACCTCGCTGTATGCCGCCATTTCGGAAGTCAATCACGGTCATGACAAGATTATTACCATCGAGGATCCAATCGAATATCAGTTGCCGGGGGTGTTGCAGATACCGGTCAATGAAAAGAAGGGGCTAACTTTTGCGCGTGGTTTGCGTTCCATTTTGCGGCACGATCCCGACAAGATTATGGTGGGTGAGATCCGGGATGCCGAAACTGCGCAGATCGCCATTCAGGCGGCGCTTACCGGGCATCTGGTGTTTACCACGGTACATGCCAACAATGTGTTTGATGTCATCGGCCGGTTTGCGCACATGGGAGTAGATCCCTACAGCTTTGTTTCAGCGTTGAACGGCATTGTGGCGCAGCGGCTGGTGCGTCTGTTGTGCCCGAATTGCAGGGTGGCAGAGCAGCCGGATCAGCAGTTGATCGAAGAATCGGGGATTACGCCGGATCAGGTGGCGCAGTTTGATTTTCATCACGCAAAAGGTTGTGGTCATTGCCGGGGCAGTGGTTATCGCGGGCGCAGTGCCATTGCCGAGATTTTGCTGTTGAATGATGAAATCCGCGAGCTGATCGTGGCCCAGGCGCCGATTCGCCGTATCAAGGAAGCCGCCCGGCTCAACGGCACCCGTTTTCTGCGCGAGGCAGCGCTGGATATGGTCAGAACCGGGAAAACCAGTTTACAGGAGGCCAATCGTGTCACTGTTGTGGCGTGACCGGATGCAGGTGTTTCTGGGCGCTGACCAGGTAAATCTGGTGGGAGTGACGCGTGGTATCAAACCAGTGCAGCGCTTCAGGCAATCGGATATTTGTGTTCAGGCAAATGATCCAAAACCGTGGAAGGCATCGCTGCAATGTCTGGAGTTGATGCTCGGGCAGGTGGATGACGGTTTCAGGCGGGGTGCCAGGCTGCATGTCGCGCTTTCCAATCATTTCGTGCGTTATGGTGTCATTGCACCGCAGCCTTCCCTGTCGAATCCGGAAGAATTGATGGCCTATGCGGATTTCCAGATGCGCGAAATTTATGGTGAACGGGTGGATGACTGGGTGCTAAGCCTGAGTACCTGGGATCCTTGTGGCGGGGCGCTGTGCGCTGCTATTGCGCATGATCTGCAATCGGAGCTGGAATCGCTTGCCAGGCGATGCGGAACCCGGCTGGCGAGCATCGAGCCTTATCTGGCTGCGGCACTGGATCACTGGGCAAAACAGTTGACTGGAAGGCAGGTGTGGTTTGTGCTGGTGGAGCCGGGACGCTTCTGTCTGGTTTCGTTGCAGGATGGTATCTGGCGTGGAGTACGTAATCAGAGAATTGTGGAAAATCTGCAGGAAGAACTGCTGTCGGCACTGGAGCAGGAATCGGTGATTTCAGGTGTAAATCAGCCAGCAGGACAAGTATATGTGTTTGCTCCGGAGTATTCCGGTCAATGGCCGGGGCGCGATTCTCGCTGGCAATTTGTGCGTTTGCCGGATCATGCCCGTTCTGTCCCTGCGCATTTTCCCTGGGTAAAGGGTACAAGCAATCTGAATGACAGGCAGGATCATGCGTAGCCTGAAACTGAATTTTCCCTATCGCAGACAGCAAATTCCCATGGTGGACTATCTGCTGCTGTTTCTCGGCAGCGCGTTGCTGATTGTGGCGGTATTGCTGCTCAGGCAGACCATGACGAAAATCACTTACTGGGAGGCACGCGAGGCGCGCATTACCCAGCAGCAGAAACATTACCGGCAACCCAGAACCCCAGTGGCGCGCATCAACAAGGCCACAGAACAGGAACTCAGGCAGGTGGATGGCATTTTGCGTCAGCTCAATCAGCCCTGGGAAGGATTGTTTGATTCGCTGGAAATGGCTGCCAGCAGGGAAATTGCACTGTTGTCGCTGCAACCCAGTGTTTCCGGGCAAACCCTGCGTATCACCGGCGAAGCGCGGGATCTTGCTGCGCTGGTGGAATATGTGCAGGCACTCGAACGGGAACCAGTACTGAAAAATGCGCATCTGGCCAGTTACAAGACTCGCCAGGATCATCCACTCCATCCCGTCACTTTTTCAATTATCGCAACGTGGCACGAATCACACTAGAACACTGGCTGATCAGGGCACGCTGGCACGTTACTCGTCTGGGCACTGCCGGAAAAATAGGCGTCGGTCTGCTTGTGCTGACGCTGGTGTTTTTCATGGCGGCAGTGTTGCCACAGAAGCAGGCTCTGGTTGCACTGAAAAACAGGGTGGAAGCCATGCAACAGGCACAGCCCGATTTGGCCGGACAGGCAAAGCTGACCAACAATCAGGCGTTGCAGGTTTTTTATGAATTTCTGCCGCATAGTGATTCCTCACCTTACTGGATCAGCGAAATTGACCGCATTGCCAGGGAAAGTGGAGTGGAGCTGAATAGCAGCGATTACCGGTTGATGGCGGAAAAGGATTCGAAACTGGTACGTTATGAAATCCAGCTTCCCCTGCGCGGGACCTATCCCCAGATACGTGCATTTATTGCGGAAGCCTTGCAGGCCATACCATCGCTGGTACTGGCAGACATTGCCCTCAAGCGTGAAACCATACAGGCTGGCAGAGTGGAAGCCCGCCTGAATCTGTATCTTTATCTGAATGATTACTGACGCGTTGCTGGAAAATGACTATGGTACCCATCCGCGAGGGAGCGTGGCGCTTGCTCCGACAGGTGTGCGGCAGTGGTTGGAACAGCCATGAATAACGGATTTTTGCGGAAATTGATCATTTGGGGCGCCCTGGCGGCTACTGTGCTGGCTGCATTGCTGATTGAAGATGAGACCGGCTCGCTGGAGGACGATGTGGTGCAGGCAGTGCAACCGGCATCGGGTACTTCCGCAGGCAGGCGTGATGCCGGACAAGCGCGGCAAGCGGGAGAGACATTGCCGGTTGACCGGCTGGGAAAACGCACGTTCAGTGCCAAGGCGGATGATATCTTCGCCGTGACGTCCTGGCAGCCAAAGCGGAATATATCCGCCGAGGCGGATGAACCGGTTTTTTTGCCGAAACAGGAAATTATCAGGCGGCCACCACCTCCTTCGGCGCCACCATTGCAGTTTGAATATCTGGGGCGCGTGGTTTCAGAAGGTAGGACCCGGGTATTTCTTGCGCAGGCAAACCAAAATTTTGTAGCTGGTGTGGGGGAGCGGATCAATGATGAATACCGGGTTTACCGGATCCGGGAAGATGCAATTGAGCTGACTTATCTACCGCTGGGTATCAGACAAACCTTACCTATTGATTACCAAACCTATCCGGGAAAGATGGAATGAATACAGGGAAAAAAATCTTTTTGCTGCTGTTGTTTGCATTGGTAGCAGGTTGTGCAACGCAGATGACGCGAAATCCATCCTTTCTGGAAGGAAAAAAACTGATTGCGGAAGGAAAGCTGGAGGAGGGTCTGGGCAAGTTGGAACAGGCCGCCCGCGAGGAACCGGACAACAGGGAAGTGGGCGCGACTCTGGCAAGGGAGCGTGACACCATTATTGGCCAGGTTTTGTTCGAGGCGGATAATGCCCGGCTGGCAGGTAATCTGGATCAGGCGGATCAGAATTACCAGCGTGTGCTTGACATCAGTGCCAATAATGAACGCGCCAGGGAAGGGCTGAATGCCGTTGAACTGGAAAGGCGTCATATTGCAATGGTTAACCGGGCAAAAGAGGCGCTGGCACATAACAATGTGGATGAGGCGGAAAAAATCGTGAGAGGTGTGCTGGCGGATAATCCGATGCAATCCGAGGCAAGGCTGATGATCAAGGCGCTTAGCGAACGTATTGCGCGGGCAGAGACCAGCGAACTGTCGCTGATATCTGAATTCAGGAAGCCAATCACTATGGAATTTCGCGATACTCCGCTGAAAACCATGTTTGAGCTGATTTCGCGCACGGCCGGGATCAATTTTGTATTTGATCGCAATGTGCAGCAGGAATCCACTGCTTCCATCTTCGTGCGGGACAATTCGATCGAGGATGTGCTGAAGCTGATGCTGCTAACCAATCAGCTGGCGTATAAAGTACTCAACAGCAATACGCTGCTGATTTATCCGGATACACCGGCCAAACAGAAGGATTATCAGGAACTGGTCGTGCGCAGCTTTCACGTGGCCAATACCGATGTCAAACAGATGGTGGCCATGATTCGCGGACTGGTCAAGGCGCGCGACGTTTATGTCAACGAGAAACTCAACCTGTTTGTGATACGGGATACGCTGGAAATGATCCGGCTGGTGGAGCGCCTGGTTGCCATCAATGATTTTCCTGATCCGGAAGTGATGCTGGATGTGGTGGTACTGGAGGTGAAACGCGATAGCACACTGGATCTTGGACCTAATATGCCAAATTCGGTGACTTTCAGTGCTGTTCCTGGTATCGGGGCTCCAGCGCAGACGGCGGCCGATTCCATAGTCAAGATGAGCATGATCAAGAACACAGGGTTCGAGGGGTTGCGCAGCTTTACCATCAGCAACCAGGCCAGAATTGATTTCGGTAGAACGCTGACCAACGCGGATGTACTGGCCAATCCTCGCATTCGTGTCAAAAGCCGGGAGAAGGCCAAGATTCACATCGGCAACAAGGAGCCAGTGTTTACCGTAACAAATACTGCCAATGTTGGATCAGCTGCTTCAGCAACCTATATTGATGTTGGTTTGAAATTCGAAGTAGAGCCGGTGGTTAGAACCAATAACGAGGTTACACTGAAAGCATTGCTGGAAGTCAGTAGCAATCTGGGCGAAAAACGATCCGGAAGTGGGGAAAACGCAGCTACGGCCATCGTTATCGGCACGCGTACAGCAGAGACTGTGCTGGAGTTGCGCAACGGAGAAACGCAGGTGCTGGCCGGATTGATTCAGGATGATCTGAGCAGAGTGAAGTCGGGTATTGCAGGATTGACCGATATACCGGTACTGGGCGATATTTTTTCCAAGCAGGTGAGAAAACATAATAAAACCGAAATTATTTTGCTGATTACCCCGCATATCATCCGCAATGTTATCCAGCCCAATCACTTTGAAAGCGAGTTTTATTCGGGCACGGCCAGTGCCGCCGGGAAATTGCCGGTCACTATCCGCAAGACGGCTCCGCAATCGCTGGCAATGGAATCTTCGGGCAGAGCCCCATCCCATGGGTATGCGTCATTTGAACAATCGGGCGGAATGCCTGGTATCTCACCCGACTTGTTTGGGGAAGCCATTGCCCAGGCGCGGGATGCCGCTTCCTCGTTAACGCTGCGAGCTCCGGAAAATGTGGTGAAGGGGCGGGAGTTCACGGCTACTGTCAGGCTGGTGACTCAAAACCCCCAGTTATCCGGTGAGTTCAATCTGACTTATGATCCGGAGGCACTGGAATTGATGGATGGCGGGGAGAAATCCGGAATGCGCAGCCTGAAACTGGGACGGGATCAACCGACCGGAATGACATCCGTGCTGCGTTTCAAGGCAGTTGGCACAAACGAGTCATCCACTGAAATTGCTCTGCAGGGACTACAAGTGCGGGACGAGACCGGGCAGTTGGTCGAGGTGAATTTGCCTCCACCTGCGAGTATCAGGGTTCAATAATGATTGCATCTGGTTCTTTTTGAAGGGTATGTCGCCAACGGGATCTTGCCGGGGATTTACCCTGATCGAGCTGATGGTGGTTGTGGCCATCATGGGAATTCTGGCTTCTGCTGCGATGCCGCTGGGCGAAATGGTGGTCAGGCGTGAAAAAGAGCGGGAATTGCGCACGGCGTTACGCCAGATCCGCGCAGCTATTGATGTGTACAAACAGGCTGCGGATGATGGAAAAATCGAGAAGAAAGCAGATGAGACAGGCTATCCTCGCCGGCTGGAAGATCTGGATCTGGGCTTGGATAATGTAAAAGATCCGGACAAGAAGAAAATTTTTTTTATGCGCCGTTTGCCGCGCGATCCGATGTTTGCGGATCCTGACGTGCCAGCAGCCGAAACCTGGGGCAAGCGTAGTTATGCCAGTGCACCCGATAGCCCTGAAGAAGGGGATGATGTTTACGATGTATATTCCCTTTCAGAAAAAGTGGGCCTGAACGGGATTCCTTATAATCAGTGGTAAAACTTGTTGATCAGATTGTTATCAGACCGGCTAGAGCGATCCCGCAACAGCTTGCGTAAAAAAGGATTTACGCTGGTGGAGTTGCTGGTAGTGATGGCCATTATTGCGATTCTTCTCACGATCGTTTCGCCACGATATTTCAATTCAGTTGATCGCGCCAAGGAAACAGTGCTCAAGCAAAATCTCGTCATTTTGCGTGATGCCATCGACAAATACTTTGTTGACAAGGGTAAATATCCAGCCGATCTGCATCAGCTGGTCGAGGATCGGTACATTCGGGCCGTGCCTGTTGATCCGATTACAGAAGACGATGTCTGGGTGGAAGTGCCGCCACCCGATCCCGAAATGGAGGGCGTGTTTGATGTGCATACCATTTCCGACCGGCAGGCGCTGGATGGTACGTTTTACGAGAAATGGTGACAATGTCATGCTGGAGGAACCGGGGATATATTTATATCTGGATGCTGTTTGCTGTTATGCTTGCGGGCGTGATGCTGGCAGCCGCCGGAGTAGTCTGGCAGACGGAAGCCAGGCGGGAAAAGGAACAGGAGCTGTTATTTGTAGGTGATCAGTTCCGCCGTGCAATCGAATCCTATTACAACGCTTCCCAGACTGTGGCGGGAGCAGGGGTTAGCCGCTACCCGACCTCGCTTGAGCAGCTGCTGAAGGACGAACGTTCCCTGGCTGTAAAGCGGCATCTCAGAAAAATGTATCTGGATCCGATGACCAACAGTCGCGACTGGGGAGTGGTCAGGCAGCAGGATGGTGGAATTACTGGCATTTACAGTACTTCAACGAATGAACCAGTCAAGCGCGCCAATTTTCCACCCGATTATGCTGCTTTTGAAAAAGCTGAAAATTATCAGGGCTGGAAATTTGCCCATGTGGTGGGTGCTGCCGGAGGGCAGGGTGGGCAGATGGCAGAAGGCCAGGGAAATTTTCCGGGAAACACTATGGTGCCGGGATTGCCAGGAAATGGATTGAATCCGTTTCCACAACATCCTTCTGCGCCGGGCATGAATCCTTCTCTGCAACCTCCTGTGGTTTCGCCATCAATCGGTAATGATGCATTTTAAGGAATTGTTGTTGGCAAGTTGATAAAAGAAAAATATTGAAACAGGTGGATATGCCGTAATCAGTGCAAGAACCGGGTGGGTTGTTTGCAAGTCTTAGCGTGAATAAAAGGTTGTCGAAGGCCGATACGAAATGAAAGTAATTTTGACGATACAGTTAGCATTGTTGTTGAGCATGGTGGGGTGTACCCAGCTTCCCAAAACCGGGGATAACCCGGGTTCCGGGGCATCCGGTAGTGCAGCGCCGGTCACGGAATTGACTGCGGATTCCTTTTTTGATTTTCTGGTGGGCGAAACGGCATTGCAGCGCAATCAGCCAGATGTAGCCGTGGAGAGCTTCATCCGGTTAGCGAGGGAAACGCGCAACCCGAGATTTGCAGAGCATGCTACCGATGTGGCATTGCAGGCGCGCCGTTTTGGAGAAGCACAGGAAGCTATTGATTTATGGGTCACACTGGAACCGGATTCCATGCAGGCGCGTCAGGCAGCGGTTGCACTGTTTGTGGCCAATGGCCAGCTCGAAAATGTGCGCCCGCACGTTGAGCAACTGCTGAGACTGGAACCAGAAACAGTCGATAAAGCGTTCATGCAGATCAACAAGCTGTTATCCAATCACCCGGATAGGGAAGCTGTGCTGAAACTGGTGCGGCAACTTGCGTCCGCTTATCCTGATTTACCGGAAGCACATTTTGCCGTATCCCAGGCTGCCTGGTCTGCCAATGAATTCAAATCTGCTTCAGAAGCCATGAATCAGGCACTTAAACTACGGCCTGAATGGGAAATGGCAGCTGTTCATCAGGGACAGATTTTGCAAAAAATGGACAAGAACAAGGCCCTGTCTTTTTATGATCAATATCTTGAACAATTTCCAAGGGCCAATGATATGCGGATTGCCTATATCCGCATGCTTATGGAGGAAAAGGAATTTGATCGCGGTCGCGAGCAATTCCAGAAACTGGAATTGGCTAACCCCTCCAATGCCGATATTGCACTGGCAATCGGCCTTTTATCTGCTGAACTAAATGATCTGCAAAGCGCGGAAAAATATTTCAAACGTGCCCTGCAACTTGGATTTGAGGATGCCAGCACGGTTTACTTCAATCTGGGGCGTGTTCATGAAATCGCGCAGCACGATGCGGAAGCGATGGAAGCCTATCGTAAAGTAACTGGCGGAGAACGCTTTATTTTTTCCAGGGTGCGTTATGCTTTTCTGCTTGCCAAGCGGGATGGTGTGGCGGCTGCCAGAAAATATCTGAAAACAGTCCGGGTTGAAAACCAGCAGCAGCGTACACAGTTGCTGATCACGGAATCACAACTTCTTCGGGATAATAATGATTTTCGTGGTGCATACGATTTGCTGGATGCTTACCTCAGGAAACATCCGGATCAGATCGAATTACTATATGACCGCGCATTGATGGCTGACAAGATTGGTCGGCTAGATGTGCTAGAACGGGATCTGCGCAAACTGATCGAGCTGAGACCAGATAATGCCCACGCCTATAACGCTTTGGGTTATAGCCTGGCTGAGCGCGGTTTGCAGCTGCCAGAAGCACTGTCGCTAATCCGGAAAGCCATCGAGCTGTCTCCGGATGATCCCTTCATCATGGATAGCCTGGGCTGGGTTTATTACCGCATGGGCGACCTGAAAAAAGGCGTGAAATACTTGAAACAGGCCTTTGATGTACGATCTGACCCGGAAATCGCAGCGCACTACGGAGAATTGCTCTGGATGAACGGTGCAAAGGAAGATGCCAAAAAAATCTGGCAATCGGCACTGGAAGAACATCCGGAGAATGAAATGCTGCTGGAAACCGTCAAGCGATTCCGGAAGTAAATAATGATATTTTTCTGGAGCTGGAGAGCCTCTGATTAAACTTTGCATGGCCGCACATCGTGTTCTCCGGATGAATGCAAGGTGAGCGAGGCAGTGAATGGGTTGGACCCCCTCAAACAGGACAACACCGCGTTCATCTGCAAAATCACTGCCCTAAAGGGCTGCGAAAAATCATGCTCTCGCTATGTTACGCTTCTTGCGGTCATCATGATTTCTCCTGCAATGTGGCTCATGAAAGGCTTGATCATAGGCTCTCTGGAGCCTATGGCCTGGATCAGGCTATAAAAAATCTTTCCAGGGTTTGACCTGACCAGTCTGCGCAAACAAGAGTTGTTTCTACAACATGCGTTGCTTGATCCTGCCGCGTCTTATTAGTTCATCCTGTGTAATTTCCAGCGCTGGTGGTTACTCAATTCCTGCTTCATGTGCCTGCTGATCGGCGTGATAGCTTGAACGTACCATTGGCCCGCAAGCGGCATTACTGAATCCCAGATTTGTGGCAATGCGTTCAAACGTTTTGAAATCTTCAGGGGAAACATAGCGCGTAACAGGGTGGTGACCCTTGCTAGGTTGCAGGTACTGGCCAATGGTCAGCATTTCAACCTGATGCGCGCGCAAATCACGCATGACTTCGATAATTTCCTCATCGGTTTCGCCTAACCCCAGCATCAGACCGGATTTGGTCGGAATGTGAGCGAAGGCAGCCTTAAAATCCCTGAGCAATTGCAGTGAGTGCGCATAGTCTGCGCCGGGTCGGCATTGCTTGTATAACCGTGGCACTGTCTCCAGGTTATGGTTCATCACATCGGGTGGGCTGGTAGATAGTTTTTCCAGTGCAATTTCCAGTCTGCCACGAAAATCAGGGACAAGAATTTCGATCCGGGTTTGTGGAGATTGAGTGCGAATTGCGCGGATACAGTCGGCAAAGTGTTGTGCGCCACCATCTCTGAGATCATCACGATCCACGCTGGTGATAACAACATAATTGAGTTTGAGTGCCGCAATCGAGTTTGCCAGATGCATTGGTTCGTCCGGATCGGGAGCGTGGGGGCGGCCATGTGCTACATCACAAAACGGGCAACGTCTGGTGCATAAATCACCGAGTATCATGAATGTGGCTGTGCCACGACCGAAACATTCTCCGATATTCGGGCAGGAAGCTTCCTCGCAGACGGTATGCAATTTATTTTCGCGCAGCAGGCGTTTGACTTCCTGATACCGCTGGCTATTGGGTGAACGGACACGAATCCAGGACGGTTTGCGTAACAGCTGGCCAGATTGTTCCAGATCAATTTTGACCGGGTTGCGTGCCGTTTTGGCAGCGCCTCGTTGGTGGGTATCAGCGGTCATGGGTAGTGGCTATCCTTTGTTTTGAGTATTCATGAGTCGGGCAATAAAACACTGTGCTAGCCTGGCAGCAAGCACCTCTTTGCTGTCGGTGATGCCAAGATCTTTTGCCTGCGTTACGCGCAGGCCACGATAACCGCAGGGGTTGATCGCCAAGAAGGGTGCAAGATCCATGTCGGCATTGAAGGCTATTCCGTGATAACAGGCGCCGCGCCGGATTTTGAGTCCCAGGGAGGCGATTTTGGCGCCATCTGCATAGACGCCGGGCGCATCCTCACTGCCTTGCGCTGCTACATTATATTCACCGAGCAAGTCTATCACGGCCCCTTCCATTTTTCTGACCAGTTGTCTGATGGTCAATTGCCAACGGTGCAAATCGAGTAACAGATAGAGGATGATTTGTCCTGGTCCGTGATAGGTGATTTGCCCTCCCCGGTCGGTTTTGATAACGGGAATATCGTTGGGAAAAAGGAGGTGTTCCGGTTTTCCGGCAATACCTTGAGTGTATACAGGCGGGTGTTCCAGCAGCCAGATTTCATCCGGCGTTTCGCGGGTACGCTGTGCAGTGAAATCCTTCATGGCTTGCCAGGCGACAAGATATCCGGTCATGCCCTTGTTCTTTATGGTTACAGTGAATGCATTGCCCGCGGCCTGGTTTGTACCCAGCTTGTGTGGAGGTTGAGCAGGTGTCAAGTTCGTCGAGGTTTCGGTGCTTTAAAGCAGCATGGTGACCATCGGATGAGCATGCAGTGCCTGGTAGATGGAATCCAGCTGCGTGCGGGAAGTTGCCTGGATGGTGCAGGTAAGGCTCAGATAGGTTCCGCTTTTACTGGCACGTACCTCGATGGTGGTATCGTCGAAATCGGGCGCATGCATTTTGACAATGGCCAGAATGGATTGAGTAAAACCCTGCTGGGATTTTCCCATGATTTTTATCGGAAAATCACAAGGGTATTCAATAAGGGATTCTTCAGTCATGGATCTGTATGTTCAATGCGGGACATGTGCGCGCATTACTTCCTGTTTGTACGCCTGATAAAGCTGGTTGAGCTGATGGAATACCGGACCCGGGGCACCGTTGTTGCCAACGGGTTGACCATCCAGCCGCGTAATCGGCAGCACTTCCTTGGTGGAAGAAGTCAGCATGATTTCCTGTGCTGTGCGCAATTCTGATTCGGAGACATCCCTGACAGCGTGGGGAACACCATGCGCTTTGGCCAGTTCCAGTACGACATCATAGGTAATGCCCGGCAAAATACGGTGATCCTTGGGGGGGGTTAGCAACAGGTTGTCTTTTACAACAAAAATGTTACTGGCCGCACCTTCGGTCAACAGTCCGTCGCGTAGCAGGATGGTTTCGGTGGCCTGTTCATCCACAGCAAGCTGGCGCAACAGGATATTGGGCAATAGCGAGATAGCCTTGATATCACAGCGACCCCAGCGATTGTCTCTGGCGGTGATGGCTGGGACACCGGAAACAAGCAACTCCCCAGGGGGTGTCAGCAGCGGGTTGCTCATCATAAAGACGGTGGGCGTTGCCGCACGGGGAAAGGCATGGTCACGTTTTGCCACGCCACGGGTGATATGCAGATAAAGATACTGATCCTCGCCTTCATTCAGCTCGATGATACGCTCAATCAAATCGGCCCACTCTGCTTCAGTATGTGGATTCTGCAGGCGTATACCGTCTAGGCTGTGCTGCAAACGGGATAGATGTTCACTCAGCCGGAATGGTTTACGCGAATAAACCGGTATGACTTCATAAACACCATCACCAAAAATGAAGCCTCTATCCAGAACGGGAACAGTAGCCTGTTCCATTGGTAGAAATTTGCCATTAAGGTAAATCATGCTTGTTCTTTATTATCCGGGGTTAGTTGAACAACATTTTCAGATTATCCCAGGAGCGCCCAAAGAAACTGGCGGTGTCCACCGTTTCCAGAGCAATCAGGGGATAAGTAGCTATTTCCTGCCCATCCAGAATAAATTTCACCATTCCCACTTCCTGGCCCTGATCAATCGGTGCGATGAGTGGTTGACGGTATTCCATCCTGGCTTTTAATCCTTCCACCTTGCCTTTGGGGAGTGAAAAATAGATATCCCGGTCGAAACCAACCTTGAGTTTGTTTTGGGCCCCTTTCCAGATTTGCACATTGGCCACGGCCTGATCTTTTTTATAGGGATGAGCTGTATCGAAAAACTGGAATCCGTAATTTAGCAGGCGCTGGCTCTCTATGCTGCGCGCGTTGGGTGAAGCGGTGCCCATGACTACAGAAATCAGGCGCCGCTGATCACGTTTGGCCGAAGTAACCAGACAATATCCGGCAGCTTCTGTCCAGCCTGTTTTCATCCCGTCAACATTGGGATCTATCCACAGCAGACGATTACGGTTTTGCTGAGTGATATTGTTGTATTTGTATTCGCGCAAGGAATAAAGCGGGTAGTGCTCCGGAAATTCCCGGATGATGGCAGCTGCCAGCAATGCCAGATCATGTGCGGTACTGTAGTGGTCGGGGTGAGTCAGACCGGTTGAATTCATGAAATGCGTGTTATGCATACCCAGCCGTTTTGCGTCCTCATTCATCATGTGCACAAACAGATCCTCGGAACCGGCGATCAGTTCAGCCAGTGCAACACAGGCATCATTACCTGATTGTACGATTACACCGTGAATCAGCTCATCAACAGTTACCGGCTTGTTTGGCTCGATGAACATGCGTGACCCCACCATACGCCAGGCCCGGCTGGATACAGGCACAACCTGATCCATCTTGATACGATCCTGTTTCAAGGCAGAAAAAACGACATAAGCTGTCATCAGCTTGGTGAGTGAGGCTGGGTCCAATCGTTCATGAGGATTGGAACTGGCAAGCGTCTGGCCACTGTGGAAATCGACCAAAATAAAAGACTTGGCAGCAACGGTCAGTTCCGGCTGCTGTGACCATGCCGGGAAAACCGCTGCCAACAAAAACAGTGAAAGGATGAGCTGTTTCATGAAATTCTGCAAAAGCCTAATTATAACCTGCGACATATATTACCAGCTCATTTTCAATGTTCCAGGCCAGGCTGCTAGCGGCCAGTGGCATAAAGTTTCTCGATATCAATTTGATTGCGCTCATAAATCTTCTTCCGCTTTAGCTTGAGAGTGGGAGTGAGCATTTCGTTCTCCACCGTCCATGGATCGGAAATCAGCAATGCACGATGAATTTTGGCATAACCTGGAAATTCGCTGATCTGTCGTGCAATTTTTTCCAGCACGATTTCCTCTGCATATTCATCGCAGGCCAGTGCATCAGGATCATTCTTGGCATTGCAATGAGTAGCAATCATTTCCCAGCCGCGTTTTCCCGGAACCACCAAGGCACTTAGATAGGAACGGCCTTCACCAATCACCATAACCTGTTCGAAGATCGGATCGCGCAAAATGGCGGCTTCCATGTCCGCTGGGGGGATTTTTTCCCCGGTGGAAGTAACGATGATGTCTTTCAGTCGGCCAGTGATGGTGATTCTTCCCTGTGCATCGATATGGGCGGTATCGCCGGAATTGAGCCATCCATCCGGGGATAAAATAGCGCGGGTAGCTTCCAGGTTGTTCCAGTAGCCCAGCATCACATTTGGCCCATGAATCAGCAGAGCATTTTGTTCCCCCAGCCTGACTTCCACACCCGGAATGGGCTGGCCGACACTTGCCGGGAGATTGTCATCCAGCCGGTTGGCGCTGACGACCGGGCTGGTTTCAGTCAGGCCGTAACCCTGCAGGATGGGGAGCCCCAAGCCAATGAAAACACGCGATACATCTGGTGATAATGCGGCACCGCCACTCATCACCTGCCACAAACGTCCTCCCAGTTTTGCCATGACCTTGCTGGCCACCAGCCGGTCGAGCAGAGGCCATAGCAGGAACGAAAGCTGCCAGCCGATCCGCTTTTGCCGGTATTCAAATCGGTTGTAACCCACATCGACCGCCAGCTGAAACAGCCATCTGGAAACAGCTGGGCCTTCTGCCAGTTTGGCCTGTATTCCTGTGTGAATTTTTTCGTAAATGCGCGGAACTGAAATCAGGATGGTCGGCCGGATAATCAGAAGATCTTCCGGCAATTGCCGGGAGGAGCGAGCATAAGCGATCGTGGCGCCGCACAGCATGGGGACGTAATAGCCGGCTGTGCGTTCGAAGGTATGGGATAACGGCAGAAAAGACAGCAGAATGTCATCCGGAGTGACAGTAACGATCCGGGCGCAGCCGTAAGCATTGGATAAAATGTTGTGATGGCTGAGCATGACACCCTTGGGCCGTCCGGTTGTTCCTGACGTATAAACAATGGTGGCCAGTGAATGAGGGTCGTTTTCTGCAAGGGGAATATCTTCCGGGGTTTCCGGTAGCCAATCCTGCAGGGCGATGACCCGTTCATCGTTTACCTGGTTTATATCTTTAGTGGCGGCATTCAGAATGACGATGCATTTCAGCTGCCGGAGCCGGGCTGCGGCTTCGCGCATTTCCTCCCACCGCGTCAGATTTTCCAGCAGTAACAGACGGGCACCTGCGTTATCCAGACACCAGGCAGCATTTTCTGCTCGGTCTTCGGTATAAAGTGGCACCACCACCAGACCCAGACCGAGTGCTGCCTGCTCAAACACGACCCACTGCGGGCAGTTGCGCACCATGATGCCCACCCGATCGCCAGGAGCAAGATTTTCGCGGGAAAGTGCCGTCTGCCAGAGTTTGACAGCGCTGGCCATGTCGTCCCATGTGTAATCCCGCCATTTTCCCTGATCGACATCGTAGTCCCGATAGGCTACAGCAGCAGGCGAGCGCCGTACCCGCTCCCTGAACAGTCCATCAAGTGTCCGGGCCGTTACCAGCGGAATCACCTCCGTGTTCCGGGCTGGTGCGGAATCCGTTGTTTGATTCATGCCGCCGTTTCTCCATGTTGACTGTTAGCCTGGCGGAAATCAGGTGAAAAATCATCTACCATGATGACCCGGCGCCGCAGAGTTTTCATCTGTTCGAGCAATTCGGCTTCACGGCTGGTGATAATGCCTAGTGCCAATGCCTGACTGATCAGTCCGTTTTCATGGGGGGCGAGGGTTTTATCCCTGACCGCTTGCCGTAACCGGGCCTCAACAGGTTCGCAGGCAATGGCGCAGTTCAGGGCTTTTTCAAGCAAGGCCAGCGGATCATTTTCATCTTTGGGTAGATAAATCCCTGCTGTCAGGCGATCGCGCACCTCACCGGGGGTAAGAATGAGCCGTGCCACCTCGTGTGAAAGTGAATCGGCAGGAGGTAGGCAACGCATGCCCAGCGGAAAGATGATGCAGCGCAGCAATCCGCGCATCAGTCTGTTTACAGGGAAGTTGAGCAGAAATTCGTGGAACGCCTGCTGGGTACGATAAAGCGCGTCCTGCATCGACCAGTGCAGCAAAGGCAGATCGGCTGCAGGGCGGCCATCATCCTCAAAGCGTTTGAGAGTGGCTGAACATAGATACATCATGCTGAGTATGTCTCCCAGACGAGCAGAAAGGCGCTCTCGCCGCTTGAGTGACCCCCCCAGCTTCAGCATGGCGACATCCGTCAGCAGTGCAAAAGAAGCGGAAAAACGTGTCAACTGCTGGTAGTAATGGATTGTCTCGCTGGCTGCGTTTTGCGGTACATTCCTGACCAGCCGTGAACTGAATCCATAGATCAGGCTGCCGAGCGCATTGCCAAGCGTAAATTTGCTGTGTGCAGCCAGCGCTTCATCAAATGCCTGCAGCCCGCGTTCCTGATTCCGATCCCAGGCAGCATTGATTTCCCGCAGGGTGAAAGGATGGGCACGGATAGCACCCTGCCCGAAGATAATCATGTTGCGTGTTAGGATATTGGCGCCTTCTACCGTGATACCCACCGGAGTTTGCTGGTAGGTACGCGCCAGATAGTTGGAAGGTCCGAGACAGATACCCTTGCCGCCGTGAATATCCATGGCGTCGTTGATGATCTGGCGGCTGCGCTCGGTCAGATGATATTTGACGATGGCGGAAATGACAGAAGGCTGTTCACCCAGATCCACCGCGCCAGCAGTCATGATGCGCGCAGCATCCATCATGTAGGTATTGCCGGCAATACGAGCAAGTGCTTCTTCCACGCCTTCGAAATAACCCACCGGCGATTTGAACTGCACACGCACCCGGCCATAGGCTCCGCTGCTCCAGGCGGACAATTTGGCTGCGCCTACGCTGGTGGCCGGTAGTGAAATCGACCGGCCGACGGAGAGGCTATTCATCAACATGCGCCAGCCTTGGCCCACCTTGTCCTGTCCGCCAATCACCCAGTCCATGGGGATGAAGACATCCTTGCCGGAATTGGGCCCATTCTGGAAAACGCCATTTAGCGGATAATGTCTGCGGCCGATCTGAATGCCGTGGGTATTGGTCGGGATCAATGCGAGCGTAATACCGATTTCTTTCTCACTGCCAAGTAATCCGTCCGGGTCATATAACCTGAAGGCCAGCCCCAGCAAGGTGGCAACTGGCCCCAGCGTGATGTAGCGTTTCTCCCAGTTGAGGCGGATACCGAGTACATCGGGGTGGCCATCGAACACGCCGCGGCAGACAATACCTGTATCGGGAATCGATCCCGCATCCGAGCCTGCATCGGGCCCAGTCAGTGCAAAACAGGGAATCTCGGTTCCATTGGCCAGCCGTGGCAGGTAGTAATTCTTCTGTTCTTCCGTTCCGTATTGCAGCAGCAGCTCGGCTGGACCAAGCGAATTGGGCACCATCACGGTAACAGCGGCCGTATTGCTGCGCGAGCCGATTTTCATGACCACTTCCGAATGGGCCAGCGCGGAAAAGCCAAGCCCGCCATATTCCTTGGGAATGATCAGCGAGAAAAAACGGTTTTCCCGGATGAACTGCCAGACATGTGGAGGCAGATCATGGCGTTCGTGGGTGATATGCCATTCATCGAGCATGGCGCATAACTGTTCGACCGGGCCATCGAGAAAGGCTTGTTCTTCCGGAGTCAGGGTAGGTTTGGGGTAGGCAAGCAGCTGATCCCAGTCCGGCTTACCGCTGAACAGCGCGCCTTCCCACCACACGCTGCCGGCATCGAGCGCTTCCTGCTCTGTTTGCGAGATTTGGGGCAACAATCTGCGAAAAACCTTCAGAACAAGGTTGGAGACGATATTGAGGCGCAGAAATGGCACCGCGAACAAGGCGGTCACAATAACCAGCAGTGCAAGCAGCACAAGCAGGAATTCAAACATGGCTTCTCCCGGGTTTTTATAAGTTGTTGAACGTTACACTACCGGAGAATGAGCTGCTGTCAAGCTTTGTGTGTATCCGGAATGACAGGTAATCATCCATCCATAAAACACCCGATTGCACGCAACCGGGTGTTTAAGGAATCTCTGGAAAACTATCTGTGTTGTTGTTTTTGCATTAAAAATCGGCTCAAGATGCTTATTTATTACGTATAAACTCCGCCTTTTACCCGGCACGAGCGTCTCACCCTGAGCCTTACGGCTGTTCGCTGCGTTTTACTTGCGCCTCCGATTTTGGCCTTGAGCGGATTGCCTCGCTGACGTTTTTCAGAGACGCCTTAACCGTTACAAATAATCCGTAATTTCATCAGAATCGAGCGCGGCGGTTATCCAGGCTGTAACCACCTGCACCATGTACTGCCAGTAAAATGAAGCCGCCCGTAATGGCTATGTTTTTCATGAACATGATCATTTGTGTCTGATCGGCAAGGTTTTTGTGAAAAATGAACGCAGCGGCCAGTGTGAATGCAGCCAGTGCGATTGATGTCAGCCGGGTTTGCCAGCCGGCAATAATCGCCAGGCCGCCGCCAACCTCCAGTGCAATTACCAGCGGCAACAGTGTGCCCGGTACACCCATTGCTTCCATATAACCTTGCGTTCCTGCATAGCTGTCGATTTTGGAAATGCCTGCCAGCAGGAAGATTTGCCCCAGAAACAGCCGTGCCACGAATTGACTGATTTTTTCCATTTTTTTATCTCCTTGTAATGAATGATTTTTTACTGACTCCGTTTGACCCATGCCCGGTCACGCACGAACTGGCTGGACTGAAAATCCTTCAGTGCCTGGTCGATCTGTTCGCGGGTATTCATGACAAAAGGCCCATGCTGCACGATCGGTTCATGCAATGGTTTGCCACTGACCACGATAAAACGTGCACCTTCCTTTCCTGCGGCAAAATCAAAAGCATCATCGCCTCTACCAGCAGCAACCAGGGAATGTAGTGGGACATCCTGTCCGTTAAATTGCCCGTTTCCCTCGAATACATAGATGAAATTCGTATTCTGCGCTGGCAGCCGGTGTTGAAAATGCCGCCCGGGTTGTAGCTGCACATCGAGATAAGTTACTTGCGTCAGGTCATCCCGGATTGGCGCAAGGGTATCGCCGAAACAGCCAATCAACACTTTCAGCTGGTAATCCTCCGTTTTAATTACAGGAAAAGCGGCAGCGGGAAACTCCTGATATTCCGGGTGATCCATTTTGTTGGCTGCCGGCAGGTTGATCCACAGTTGAAATCCACGCAGCAAGCCATCTGCCTGTTTCGGCATTTCCGAATGGATTACGCCGCTGGCTGCTTTCATCCACTGCGCTGAGCCTGGACCGAGATCGCCGGTATTGCCCATACTGTCCTGATGCTGCATGTGACCATCCAGCATGTAGGTAAAGGTGACGAACCCCCGGTGCGGATGCGGCGGGAAACCGGCAATGTAATCATCCGGATGATCGCTGCCGATGTGATCCAGCAACAGGAAAGGATCATAATTGCGCAGCGCCGCTGTGCCGATCGTGCGGTGCACAACCACGCCAGCACCTTCGGGCACTGCCATAGCTGAAATGATTCGTGCAGCATTTGTTGATGTATTCATCGTTTCCTCCTTTTCTGTGATGCGCTGACAAGTCTCGCTTACACCAGAACCATTATCATTGTTGTTGATGATGGAATAAATGGTGTTTAATGCAAATTATTGTTCTTGTATTAATGACAATCAGAGGATTCCATGGATCGGTTTGAAAATATGAATGCATTTGTGCGCATCGTGGAAGCGGGTAGCATCAGTGCTGCTGCGGATCGTATGGACGTGGCCAAATCCGTTGTCAGCCGGCGTTTGAAAGAGCTGGAAGAACATCTGGGAGTTGAATTGTTTCATCGCACCACGCGGCAGATGAATCTCACCGACAGTGGGCGTGTTTTTTATCAGCAATCCGTGCGCATCCTTGCAGATATTCTCGAAGCCGAGCATGCCACATCGCAATTTCATGGCACCTTGAAAGGTAATTTGAAGGTGGCGGTTCCGCACAGTTTCGGCTTGATGCATCTGGGTCCGGCTATTACTGAATTTCTTCAGACGCACCCGGATATTGAATTCGATCTGGATTTCGACGATCGGCAGGTCGATTTGCTGGCGGAAGGATTTGATCTCGCCATTCGTATCGCCAGCTTGCCCGATTCCAGCCTGATTGCACGTCGTCTTGCACCGATCCAGGCCGTTATGTGCGCCAGCCCGGCTTATCTTGAGCGTATGGGCACCCCGCAAACACCGGAAGAACTCTCCGAGCACCGTTGTCTGGTCTATAACCTGGTCAGTCATAGTGATCATTGGCTGATTTATGATGCTGCAGGAGAATTGATCAAAACCCGGATCATTCCCTGTTTGAGGGCCAGCAATGGCGAATTTTTGCGGGATGCCGCCGTTGATGGTATGGGTATCGTGTTGCTGCCCGCTTTTATCGTTTACCGGGAACTTGAGCGCGGAGCATTGACTCCGCTATTGACCGGGTACCATTACGGCCAGCTGGCTGCTTACGCCATTTACCCGCAAACCCGTTACCTCTCCCAGCGGGTTCGAGTATTTGTTGATTTTTTAAGCCAGCGGTTTGAAGGAATGCCTTATTGGGAGGCGTGTCTGCATCGCCAAAAATAATCCGCTACTTTATCCGGCTTTTTTGCTGATTGACGAATTCAGCGAGGCTGGATCCGGTCGCCTCTGCCGGATCCGGTTGCTGTTTTAATGATGTACGCGCAATAGGCAGCCAGATTCAAGTTTTTCAGCATGCGTGCATCTGTTTCGGCCAGCAGACGGGGTGTTGACATGTCAATGCCCTGGATCTGGGCAAGGCCGGTAATCCCTGGTCGCACATCAAATACATGGCGTGCCTCGCGCTCGGCGATCAACACTTGCTGGTTGAACAAACAGGGCCGTGGCCCAACCAGACTCATCTCGCCCTTGAGAACATTCCACAGCTGGGGCAGCTCATCCAGCTTGGAACGGCGTAGAAAATGTCCCATTCTGGTCACGGCTGCCGGATTGGCCAAATGCGTAGCCACCGACTGGGTGTCCGGCCGCATGGTGCGGAACTTCACCAGTGTGAAAGGATGCTTAAATCTTCCCACACGCACTTGCCTGAACAAGGGTGCGCCTGTATCAAACAGTCCGATCAGAAACAGAACCACCATCAGAGGGAGAGCAAGCAGTAGCCCGATACCTGCCAACACTATATCCAGCATGCGCAACATGACTAATTTTCCTTTAGAAAGCCTTTGAAAAACGACCTGCGTTGTCATTTTTGCGTTAAAAATCGGCTCAAAATGCTCATTTATTACGGATAAACTCCGCTTTTTCTCCGATTTTTTCCTTGAACTGACTGCCTCGCTGACGTTTTTTAGAGGTTCCTTAGCTTGTGATACCACTGCGCCGTCAGCGCCAAACCTGCCTGCATGCTCCACGGTGGTTGCCAATCCAGCGCGTGCCGTATGGGCGTACCATCGACCGCCAGTGATCCAGTCAGACGTGCTACAGCGGCTTGCCTGCCCGAGATGCTTCCCACCCATTTGATCCAGGAGACAGGCACAGGTACAAGTAGTGGCTTGCGATCCAGCGCGGCAGCTATCCGGCGGAGTAGCTCGGGCGTGGAAACATCCTCGCCATCGCTCAGCATGAATGTCTTTCCAGCAGCGCCAGGGTGGGACAAGCATAGCCGGATGGCATCCACCAGATTGCCCAGATAAATCAGACTGCGCCGGTTATGAATCGCCCCCAGAGGCAGCGGCATTCCCCGATCCATCGCCTGCAACAACCGGAAGAAATTACCTTTCACACCAGGCCCATACACCAGTGGCGGGCGCAGAATGACTACTTCCATCCTGGTTTCGGCTGATATTTGCCAAAGCGATTGCTCAGCCTCCCATTTCGAAATGGCATAGGCATCATCCGGCACAGCCAGATCATCTACCTGATAGGGCTCATCCTGACCTTCGCCCAGCACTTTCACCGTGCTGACGAAAACAAATCGACTGACACCTTTTGCTGCGCATTCCCGCGCCAGATGAATGGTTCCCAGCGTGTTCACCTGATAGCATGAATCAGCTGTTTCCGATCCTTTTTCGCCGGATGATAACTGGCCAGCCAGATGGACTACGCTATTGACATCCGCAGTAAGCGCCGTGCCCCAGTCCGTTTTTTCATTCACATCACCCACTGAAATTTCCTGGGGATTGGTGGATGCGCGCACCGCACGAACGACCCGGAAACCGGTTTCTTCCAGCATTGGGCATAACATCTGGCCAACAAAACCATTTGCACCTGTAACAAGCACATTCAACGTTAATTACTCCATCAGCAAAAGTTTCTGGCGGGCGCCTCGAATTACCCGCGATGTTCAATTGTTCTGGCATTCTGGTTACCGGACGATGCCTCCGCCCGAATCAGATACAGGTTGCTCCTTTCCAGGAATCTATTGCCTTCCGGGCAGAATTCCTCCTGTCTGGAGGTACGCCAGCCGCTTCAGATTGTAGCAAGCCACCATCATCGTTATTGCAAAGTTAGTATCTGCTGGGTCGTGTTCATGATCAAACGGGTTTTTTCAGGCGGTAAAGTGATCTTGTAACCTGTTTCACAGCCATTTCGCGCCTCTGATGAATGATTTGGGTTAAATTCTTTCAGGGAAAACGCTTTATCTGCCTGACATTTACTGGATGACATGAAACTGAAAACAGGAAATCTATCTTTGGAACCTCTGAAAAACGTCAGTGAGGCAGTCAATTCAAGGAAAAAATCGGAGGAAAAACGGAGTTTATCCGTAATAAATGAGCATTTTGAGCCAATTTTTAACGCAAAAATGACAACGCAGGTAGCTTTTCAGAGGTTCCCTTTGTTCGTTCGCGCTTTCTTTTTGCTGGCAAGCAACCTGTTTCTGATCCTGCCGGCGGCCTGCAATGCAGTTCCCGCTGTTCAGCAGGCAAATATCCCGCCGGTATCGCCGCCTGCTGTGGCGGCCGTGGCTGCTACAGCCTACGACTGGGATATGGATATATTCCATCCTGTTGTGGCGCGTCATGGCATGGTGGCAACCGAACAAAAACTGGCTTCAAAAATCGGTCTGGAGGTGCTCAAGGCTGGTGGCAATGCGATTGATGCTGCTGTCGCCATTGGGTTTGGCCTGGCAGTGGCGTTACCCAACGCGGGCAACATTGGCGGAGGTGGTTTCATGCTGGTTTATGATGCCAGAACCGGGCGCACAACTGCGCTTGATTTCCGCGAAATGGCACCGGCAGCTGCCACTCGCGATATGTATCTGGATGCGGCGAAAAATGTGATTGAAGGCCAATCGCTTTACAGCCACGCTGCTGTTGGTGTTCCGGGCACTGTGGCTGGACTGGCGCATGCCCTGGAGCGATGGGGTTCCATGCCTCTGGCAGAAGTCATGCAACCGGCAATCATGTTGGCGCAAAAAGGCTATATGGTCAGTGAAACCCTTGCCAAGGGCTTGCGATACGCTGCGGATAACATGAAAAAATGGCCGGCGACCCGGGCAATCTTCTGGAAAAATGGCGCTCCTCTGAAAGCCGGTGACAGGTTGGTACAAAAAGATCTGGCCGAAACATTGCAATTGATAGCACGCGATGGCGCCAGGGCATTTTATGAGGGAGAGCTTGCGCACAAAATTGCTGCCGACATGGCCAGTAACGGCGGCCGGATAACGCTTGAGGATCTCAAAAACTATCGGGTGATCGAGCGAGAGCCGGTGCGCGGCACCTATCGCGGTTACGAGATTGTCACTATGCCGCTTCCTTCCTCGGGTGGCATTCATCTGGTGCAAATACTCAATATGATGGAACGCTGGCCACTCAGGGATTGGGGGCATAACAGCGCTTTGACTATCCATCACATGACTGAGGCCATGAAACTGGCTTACGCGGATCGTTCCCGATATCCGGGAGATCCGGATTTCATCAAAATCCCGCTTGTCGGTCTGATCAGCAAGTCCTATGCCGAGGCGCTGGCATTACAGATTGACCCGGATCACGCCCGCTCTGCTGATGACATCAAGCCCGGCCAGCCGCAATCCCATGAAAGCAACCAAACCACTCATTTCTCGGTGGTGGATTCGGTTGGCAATATGGTTGCCGCCACCTACACGCTCAACACCAATTTTGGCAGCGGCATTGTTGTACCGGGCACAGGCGTCGTGCTCAATAATGAAATGGATGATTTTTCGGTTAAACCTGGCGTACCCAATGTCTACGGCGTCATTGGCGGTGATGCCAATGCCATTGAAGCGGGCAAGCGGCCGCTTTCATCCATGACGCCCACGTTTGTTTTCAAGGATGGTAAACCGAGACTGGTGACAGGCAGTCCTGGCGGGCCGCGCATTATTACCACGGTTTTGCAGCAAATCGTGAACAGTATCGATTTTGCTATGAACCCGGCTGAAGCAGCATCGGCTGCCCGGTTTCATCATCAGTGGACACCGGATGAATTGCGGATGGAAAAAGGCTTCTCACCCGATACCGTGCGTCTTTTGCGGGAAAAGGGCCATCACATCGTGATCAAAGCTACCATGGGTCGTACCCAGACCATCCAGGTGCACAATGATGAGCTCTGGGGCTATTCCGATCCACGCAATCCGGATGGAGAAACCATGGGATTTTAATTTTTGTTTGCCGGCCTGGCTGCAGGATGTGCAGGTGGCGTGCCGCTGGTGTTTATCAGAGCCAGCGTCTGACTCTGGTTTGATAGTCCCGGTAGGGTTCCCCAAATCGAGCTTCGAGGTGAGCTTCTTCATGGCGGATGACGCCATAACGTAGCATTACCCAGATCAACGGTGAAAAGAGCAGTGGCCACCAGGTTGATAACAACATCGAGGTGCCAGTGAAAATCAGCCAGTCTCCCAGATAAATCGGGTTGCGGCTGTAGTGGAACGGCCCGGTGGTGCACAGGCTGGAGGCGGCTTTGTAGGGATTGACGGTGGTTCGGTGGTACCAGAACGTAATGGCAGTCCATACCATCAGTACCAGTCCTGTGATGATGCCCAGCCAGCCCAGTATCAGTGAGGCTGCGCCCCAGTTCCAGTGTAGCGGCTGGAGGTTGCGATCAATCCACCAGCCGGCAAGGATGGCTGCAGCATAGGGAGCAGGTGGAAGAATCAGTGTGCGCGGGCGGTGAATGTTGTGGTTCATGGTCTTTCATAATATTTCCGTGATGGAAGCAGCATACCGGATATGGAAATTTACTCAAACGTAAAGCGATGGCAAAAACGCTCGTTTTTAGGTGCAAAGATCACGAATTACTTGATAGAATGTAGCCGGTTTGTATTAACCAAGGTCGGCGGGAGGGTTAAGGTGCCGGCCAGTAATCTGCCGATGATTGGAGACGGTTTTTCAGGAAACCGGGGAAAAATGATCAGGGGACAGGTTACAGGGAGGCCTGAGGGATTATCAGGTAATAGATTTTGTTTTGGGAAATTTGAAGAGGAGTGCAAATGAACAAGGTGATCGTCGCAGCTTTCGTTTCTGCTTTTGTACTGGGTTCCACAGCAACGTATGCCAGTGGAAACCTGGAGTCTTCCCTGGTACATATCAGTGCCAAGGATATGCTTGACCATCTGGCTTGCAAAGATAAAAAACCAACTGACGTGGTTAAAAGCCATACTGAAGTCGAAAACGGAAAAATCGTCCGGGTGAAGTGCGGCGATGTTGAAGCTACCATTCAGAAAGCAAGAGAAAAATCGGGTGACGCCTGGAAAGGTGGTTATTAATCCGCTGTTCTCATTAAAAAAGGCCTGTTCAGCAGGCCTTTTTTTTCGTTCTCAATCTTGTAATTCCACCATGGCAGAAAATGATTCTGCATGCTTCCAGTTCCGGTTTTTAGCCGGAAATCATAGAAATTTCCTGATTTTTCCGGATAAATGAGGTTGTGGCGCTGGCGGTTTGCTCTTGCCGTGCTGATTGGCTTGCTGGGGGGCGCTGTATATCTATCACCGCAGGGCACGGCCATTGAGGAGCAATTTGGTCTTTACTGGCTGTTTCATCTGCGCGGAGAAAAAACAGCTCCTGCCGATGTTGTTGTCGTGGCGATCGATCAGGCTTCTGCCACGCACCTGGAGCTGCCGCTCAAACCTTCGCTCTGGCCACGCATGCTACACGCCCATCTGGTTGACAGCTTGGTGCAAACCGGGGTAAAGGCAGTGGCGTTCGATCTGGTATTCGACAGGCCTGGCAGCAATGTTCATCACGACCAGCAATTTGCTACGGCACTGGAACGTGCAGGGAATGTGATACTGGTGGAAAGGCTGGATTTCGAGGAAACCCGGTTTTCATCGGAACAATCTCCTGGCGCAGCGCCAAACAGTATCCTGCGGGAATACACAGGGAATATTTTGCCGGTCATTGGCAATGCTGCGCGTGCCCATGCGCCTTTCCCGCTGCAAAAATCTTCCTGGGTGAGTTATTACTGGACGTTCAGGCCCGGTGGCGGTGACAGACCTACACTACCATCGCTGTTGCTGCAACTGGCATCCGCTGATATGTATGCTCATTTCCGCGATTTGCTGGCCAGTGTCGATTCTGGTTTGATCCGGTTGCTTCCTGCAGAGATGAATACGGCCGATGTCGAGGATCTGGCTCTTGATTTGCGCAATTTATTCATGCAGTGGCCTGATCTGGCTGAGCAGCTGCAGCAAAAAATTTCGGGGGGAATGCATCTGGATGCCGTGCAACAGCGCATTATCCGTGCACTGATTGATCTTTATGGCGGCAGTGAGGTGCGCTATCTGAATTTTTACGGCCCGCCGCGCACGATTAGAACCCTGCCTTATCATCTGTTGCTGGAGGAAGATGGGGGTGAGCTGGATCTGGCAGGAAAAATCGTTTTTGTCGGTTTTTCAGCGGAAACGGTTTCAGGCCAGGATCGGGTCAGGGACGATTACCAGACGGTGTTTTCCCTGCCGGATGGATTGACACTCAGCGGGGTGGAAATTGCAGCCACCGCCATGGCTAATTTGCTGGAAGGAGAATCAATCCGCCCGGTATCGCCGGTGAACGGTGCAGCCATTCTGTTACTGCTGGGAGTGGGTGTCTGTCTGCTGTGTTTTGTGATTCCGGCCAACACGACTTTGGTGCATGCGCTGGGGATGGCGCTGGCAGGTATCCTGGCGATTGGTGCTTATGGCTATGTCAGCATCACCCTGTTCGGGCAACAGCAACTGTGGCTTCCCCTGGCTATTCCATTGATGGTGCAATTGCCTGCGGGAATCATCGGCATTGTTACGCTGCTGTATGTCGAGGCGGATCTGGAACGCAGGCGGATCAAAGCGCTATTTGGCGGTCACCGGCCAGAGCCGGTGGTGCGGGATATGGTGCGGAGCGCCGGGCCGGTACATACGGAAGGGCAGCTGGTTTACGGAGCTTGTCTGGCGACGGATGCGGAAAAATATACTTCGCTTGCTGAAACTATGGACCCGCGCCAGCTTGCTGCACTCATGCATGCCTATTACGAATGCCTGTTTGAACCAGTTGAGCGTTATCAGGGCAAGGTATCCGATGTGATTGGCGATGCCATGCTGGCCATCTGGGCGGCGGGTTCTGCTGATCCGCTTTTGCGCGAGCGGGCGTGTTTGGCTTGCCTGGACATGGTTCATGCAGTGGAGCGCTTCAATCTGGGCAGGCACGATCGCCCGCCGCTTCCTACTCGGCTCGGGCTGCATTTTGGTGAAATGGTGCTGGGTAACATCGGTGCGCGGCAGCATTATGAGTATCGTGCAGTGGGCGATATCGTCAATACGGCCAACCGCATTCAGGGGGTCAATAAATACCTGGGCACGCGGCTGCTGGTATCGGAGGAAGTGATCAAGGGACTGGAGAATCTGCTGTTGCGCCCACTCGGACGGTTTTTGCTACCAGGAAAATCACAGCCAGTCACACTGTTTGAGCTGGTTTCCCGTCAGAGTAACAGCCATGCCGTGCAAAGGCAGCTTTGTGCCGCGTATACGCAGGCTTTGCGTGTTTATCAGACGGGTGATCAGGCAGGGGCATTGCGCCAGTTTGCCATGGTTCATCAACGCTTCCCCGAAGATGGCCCTACCCGGTTCATGCTAGCCTATTGCCGGGAATCCAGGGCTTTTTCTGTGCGGGAGACAGGGGGGCTGGTTATCTCTATGCAATCGAAATAGCATCTGGCTCTTGGGTGGTATTTCCATCCGGCATATTGGTTTTTCTTTCTGTAACACCAAAAAATTCGTTGATACAACGGCTTGCCAGTTTGATCTGGATAATTGAATGCGGTTGTATTGGAGTTGCATGATCCGGCAATTTGTTATGATTGCCAGTTTTCCAAAGATGGAACAGGGTGATTTATGGAAAAAGCACCACGGACCGGGTGGATTCCTGCAACGCTGCAGCTGTTTTATAAAGCACTGCCGGGATTGTGCCTGCTCGTAATGGCGGGAGCTACCCCGATAGTTTTTGCAGAAGAGACATGCAATCAGCCGGTGGCACGGATGGTTTCGCTGCAGGGGGTGGTGGAGTATCAACGGCCGGGGGATTCCGGCTGGCGTCTGGTGGTTGCCGACAGTACATTTTGCGCCGGTGACCGGGTGAGGGTGCGTGCCAACAGCCGTGCCGCACTCCGGCTCAGCAACGAGAGCATGCTCCGGCTGGATCAGAGAACGGCCATCACCATCATCGGCCCGGATGTTGAACAAAATACTTTTCTGGATTTGATGAATGGGGTGATGCATGTCATTACCCGTACACCCAAGCCTTTCAAGGTTAGAACCCCCGTGGTCAATGCTAGTGTCGATGGCACGGAATTTCTAGTGAAGGCCGGCGGCAAAAATGATCCTGCTGCCGGGGCGATGGTTGTTGTCTACGAAGGCAAAGTCAAAACCGGGGAAGGCAAGGATGGTCTGGCGCTGACCAATCAGGAAGCGGCGGTATTTCAGGAGAATCAGCGCGGCAGGAAGGAGACCATGGCGCATCCGCTCGATGCGGTGCAATGGGCACTGCATTATCCGGTGCTGATTGATTTGCACTCTTGGTTTGGTCATGAAAATCAATCACCGGAAGTACGCCATGCAATCGGGCTGTATCAGCAGGGGAAGCTGGCGAAAGCGCTGGCCGAACTGAAACGCCTGCCAGCGGAGGCGTTGACGGCCGATGTGCTGATTTTACGTTCCGAGCTATTGCTGACAGCCGGGCGGGTGGAGGAAGCACTGCCGGACCTGCAGCGGGCAGAGCAGCTCGAACCGGGCAACAGTGATGCGCTGGCGCTGCGTGCAATGGTATTCGTGACACAGAATCGCAAACAGGAAGCACTGACGTTGGCGGAGCAGGCGGTTCAAAACAACCCGGCTTCATCTACTGCAAGACTGGCGCTTTCCTACGCCCAGCAGGCGCATTTTCAGATCGAAGCGGCATTGGCCAGTATCGGGGAGGCAGTCCGGCTTGACCCGCAAAATGCACTGGCCTGGGCACGCCTGGCAGAATTGCAGATGTCTGCCGGGAAATCCGATGATGCATTGCAATCGGCCAACCGGGCAGTGAATCTCAATCCGGATTTGAGCAGAACACAAACTGTGCTGGGGTTTGCCCATTTATTGCAGATCAGAACACAACAGGCGGAAGCCGCTTTCTCGCGGGCGATTGCGCTCGATCAGGCTGATCCGATGCCCCGGCTGGGGATCGGGATCGCGCGGATACGCGAGAACAGGCTGGAAGCCGGGCGTATTGATATTGAAACGGCAGCCAGTCTTGATCCGGCCAGTTCGCTGATCCGTAGTTATCTCGGAAAAGCCTATTTCGAAGAGAAGCGCTATCCGCTGGCCGATACTCAGTTTGATCTGGCCAAAACGCGTGATCCGAATGACCCCACCCCGTGGTTGTACGATGCCATTCAGAAACAGACGCAGAACCGGCCGGTGGAGGCATTGAGTGATGTTCAGAAATCGATTGAACTGAATGATAACCGGGCGATTTATCGTTCGCAGCTGCTGCTGGATCAGGATCAGGCAGCGCGCGGCTCCAGTTTGGCGCGGATTTACGATAATCTCGGGTTTGAAGAGCGTGCGCTGATGGAAACGGCCAAATCGTTAAGCTTTGATCCAGCCAGCCATTCCGCGCACCGGTTTTTATCCGATGCCTATGCCAATGTTCCGCGCCATGAAATCGCGCGGGTGAGCGAGCTGCTGCAGGCGCAACTGTTGCAGCCGGTCAACGTCAATCCGGTTCAGCCGCGCATGGCAGTGGCCGACCTCAATCTCATCACTGGCACAGGCCCTTCGGCACCGGGGTTCAATGAATTTGCGCCACTGATGGAGCGCAACAAGGCGCAACTGGTAGCTTCCGGCGTGTTTGGCAATCGTGGCACCTTTGGCGATGAAATTGTGTTATCCGGCGTATATGACCGGGCTTCGGTCAGTGTGGGGCAGTTTCACTACCAGACTGATGGATTCCGTCCCAATAATGACCAGAAGCACAATATCTATAACGCATTCATGCAGTACGCGGTGACGCCGGATTTGAATGTGCAGGCGGAGTTGCGTCGACGGGAAAAGCGGCATGGGGATTTGTTGATGGATTTCAATCCAGACCGGTTTTCCGGGGTGAGACGCCTGAATCTCGATGAAGATACGGCGCGCATAGGGGCGATGTACCGGATTTCACCCCGGCAAAATTTCCTGTTCTCGACGGTTTATACACATCAGGCGGCCGATGTCATAGAAGACCTGGGAGAAGATTTCCCGTTTTATGGAAATCAGCGCAGCCATGGCTATCAGGTCGAGGTGCAGCATATTTTTCGCAAGGAGCGGTTGAATGTGGTTACGGGAGGGGGAATTTACCGGACCAATCTGACGGACGATTTCAGAAAAAATGCTGATCCGCTGGTTTGCATGGTGATTGGTGGCTGTGAAAAATTGGGATCGGACCGGGAGCAGAATACAGCGTATCTGTATTCGAACCTGAACATACTCAGGAATACGGTAGCCACGCTGGGTTTCAGTTATCACGGTTACTCCGATAGCGCGGGTAATATCAATCGCAAGATCAGCGAAGTGGATCCCAAAATCGGGTTGCAGGTGGATTTCCACAAAAATATCCGTTTGCGCATGGCCTGGTTTGAGGCATTGAAGCGAGATTTGATTGGTCAGGCGACCATTGAGCCGACCCAGATCGCTGGATTCAATCAGTTTTATGATGAAGCCAGCGGGACAAAATCACGTCGTAAGGCAGTCGGGCTGGATGTGCATGTTACCAGTGCTGTTTATGGTGGAGTGGAGGTATCCGAGCGCAATCTAGATGTGCCGGTAATAGCTATTGATCCCGTAATTGGTACGCCAGACAGGGATTATTACTGGGAACGGCAGAGGGAACAATTGTTCCGGGGTTATGTTTATGGCACGCTTCGCCCGAATTGGGCGGTGGCAATTGAACCGGAATATGAAAAATTTGATAGAAGGGAATTTTATCCAGATCAGCCGGTGAGCATTCATACCCTGAGAGCGCCCGTCAGTGTGAATTATTTTAATTCGAACGGGCTTTGGGCAAGGTTGACCGGCACCTATGTCATGCAGGATGTGAAATGGGGGCGGCTTGATACGGAAACCTGGCTTGATTGGGTGGAGAAAAAGGATTCCGACTTTTTCCTGCTGGATATGATTGCAGGATACAGATTGCCCGGGCGCAGGGGATTACTGAGTTTTGAAGCCAGAAATCTGCTGAACAAGCATTTCTATTACAGGAACCAGCATTTTTATCTGTCGGAGCCTGCCTTGCCCAGGTATGTCCCCGAGCGGACGCTGTTTGCCAGAATAACCCTGAATTTTTAATAACCGGAGAAAGGATAATGGGAGGTTACGATCGGGAAGCTCTGCTGACCAAATACAGAATCAGTATTCTGGTCAATCTTGTTTTGCTGGTGATTATTCTTTTTTATCTGATGAAACTCGGTCAGGTGGGGATCCCGGTAGAAGTTGTGTCATACGAGAAGCAGGATTTGGCAGTCAAAAGCCTTGAGGATTTAACCGGGGAATCTGCAAAATCTGAAAAAACAGAGGGTGTGCTTGTCATTCAGAAAGAAGATGATGGAGAAACAGGTATCATTTTTTATGGTAAGGAGCCTGGGATGGCAACCACGGGTGGCCTGGATGCCCGGGAGCTATTGTTGCAGCTGGGAAGCGGCAGTATGAATGCTTATGCGGGAGGGGGGTGCAGTTCTACGTTTGTATACCGTGGACGGATTTATTGCGTACCCTGATACTTGTGGCAAGATCACTTCGGAGATGGTGCCACATCTGCAACAAGCCGCTATAAGGAGTGACGATCATGAATGCATGTGCCAATAATTTTAACAAGCCGATCAGAGGGGTAACGGGTGCCCAGCTAGCCGTGATCCGCGAATTTCAGGATTTTTCTGCAACAGATCTGAATATGATCGCGCAACCCTTGCAGCTGCAGCATTTTTTTGCCGGAGAAGAAATCATCCGTTATCTCGACCATAGTGATAGCGTATTTTTTGTGCTTGAGGGCAGTGTGCGGGTTCATTATTTCGGTTATTCCGGTGATGAGGTGATTTTGTGTGACTTGCTGCAAGGGGAGATTTTCGGTGAACTGACGGCAATTGATGGCCAGCCGAGATCAGCGGCAGTCGTAGCTCGATCCGATTCCTTGCTGGCTGTCATGTCAAATCAGGCTTTTCAACAGCTGATATGTGAGAGTCCGGTGTTCTGCATGGCGATCATGCAGCGCCTGGCGGGGCAGATCCGCCGCCTGACCGAACGTGTATTTGATTTCAGCACGCTTGCTGTACGCAATCGTATTCATGCGGAACTGTTACGGTTGGCTAGGCAGAATATGGATTCCCCGAATACGGCCATTATCAATCCAGCGCCCACACATGCAGAGCTGGCTTGTTTTGTCAGTACGCACCGGGAGGCGGTTACCCGCGAATTAAGCGAGCTTGCCAGAAACGGCCTGATTCAGCGGACAGGCCACGAGTTGCGCGTGCTTGATATTGAGAGATTGAGAAAAATGGTCGATACGGCGCGCGGCTCGATTGGAGATTAGCGTTGTTGGCCTTTTGTTGCAGATTTGATTATCTGCCGCTTCTTTCGGCGATATTGTGTTCCAGGGCGTCAATCATCAATCCTGCTACGTTGATTCCGGTCTGATCAGTGATTTCCCGCATGCCGGTCGGGCTGGTGACGTTTATTTCTGTCAGATAGTCCCCGATGATGTCTAGTCCTACCAGTATCAGGCCGCGCGCGTAGAGAATCTGTCCGAGCGTTTCGGCAATTTCCCGATCCCGGGTTGATAGGGGTTGTGACCTACCGGTGCCGCCGGCCGCCAGATTGCCGCGTGTTTCTCCCGGCTTGGGAATGCGGGCGAGAGCATGGTCAACAGGTTTTCCTGCGATCAGCAATATGCGTTTGTCACCTTCCCGGATTTCCGGCAAATAGCGCTGTGCCATGATGGTGCGCGTTCCGTAGCGCGTCAGTGTTTCGATAATAACGCCAGTGTTATGGCCGCTATTCTGAACGCGGAAAATGCCGGCGCCCCCCATGCCGTCCAGCGGCTTCAGGATAATGTCTTCGTGTTCTGCCAGAAATTCGAGAATCAGTTGTTCCTGGCTGGTAACCAGCGAGGGGGGGGTGAACTGGGGAAATTCGGCAGTGGCCAGTTTTTCGTTGTGGTCGCGAATGCCGCGCGGGCTGTTTACGACATAAGCACCCTGGCGTTCAGCCAGTTCCAGCAGATAGGTGCTGTAGATATATTCGGTATCGAAGGGCGGATCCTTGCGCATGAGTACAGCGTCGAATCCGGACAGGGGAATTTCTTCGGTAGCACCCTCGCTGTACCAGTGGTAAGGATTATCCGGTGGATCAATCAGTGTCAGTGGTCGTGCAAAGCCGACCACCCTATGATTTTTCCACGCCAGATCACTTTGTTGCAGGGTATACAGTTGATGGTGACGCGATGCGGCTTCACGCATCATGGCATAGCTTGAATCCTTGCCGATTTTGATGCTGTCGAGCGGGTCGAGGATGAATGCCAGTTTCATCAGTTTTCAGTCAGTGCGGGCAGGGGTGTCTGCTGATACCGTTCTAGCTCGATGGCCGAGGCGAGCAGCGCGAGCCGGGCAATGACACCGTAAGTATAAAAACGGTTGGGAGCTGCATCCGGCTGAGCAGTAGGATCGGTCTGCATGCAGTTGGTGTCGAATGCCAGCGGCACGAAATGCATACCCGGCGCATTGAGATTTTCATCAATCCCCCGGCCGGTATGCACCCGGTAGAACCCTCCCACGACATGGCGGTCGATCATGTAGATCACCGGTTCGGCTACAGCTTGGTGAATACTCTCGAACGTGTGTACTCCTTCCTGTACCAGGACATTCTTGACTACAAGCCCTTCCTTGACGATAGCCATTTTGTTGCGTTGTTTGCGATTGAGCGCGTAGAGCTCGGAGCCATCCTTGATGCTCATGATGCCCATGCCGTAAGTGCCTGAATCGGCCTTGCAGATGACAAACGGCTTTTCACTGATGCCATACTGGGCATATTTTTCCCTGATCTGTTGCAGAATTTCATCCACGCCTGCTGCAACACACTCCAGTCCTTCTTTTTCATGAAAATCGACCTTTCCACAGGAGGTGAAATAAGGGTTGATGAGCCAGGGATCAATGCCGATCAGATCTGCAAAATCCTGTGCTACGTTATCATAGGCGCTGAAGTGCCAGGATTTTCGGCGAGTGGCCCAGCCCGCGTGGAGTGGTGGAATGATCGTCTGATCCAGATTTTGCAGGACTTCAGGCACACCACCGGATAAATCATTGTTCAAAAGAATGGCGCAGGGATCAAAATCGCCGGTAACAAGCCTATTTTCCTTGCGCTGTATGGGTTCCAGCAACAGGGAATCACCATTGGGCAGCGAGATGGGTAGAGGCTGGCTGATGTCGGGTAATAGCGAGCCAATGCGTACATTCATTCCTGCTTGCTGCATGATGGATTGCAACATGGCAATGTTTTGCAGATAAAAGATATTGCGGGTATGGTTTTCCGGGATTAGCAGGATGTTATGGGCATCCGGGCAGATTTTTTCGACAGCAGTCATCATCGCCTGAATGCACAACGGAATGAAATCCGGGTTGAGATTGTTGAATCCGCCGGGAAACAGGTTGGTATCGACCGGCGCCAGTTTGAAGCCGCTATTACGCAAATCAACCGAGCAATAAAACGGCACGGTGTGGTGCTGCCATTGCTTGCGGAACCAGTGTTCGATTGTCGGTTTTGCTGCCAGGATACGTCTTTCCAGATCCAGGGTGGGTGCATTCAGTGCATGAGTGAGATGGGGTACCGGCATGAGATATCCATAGCTTGGAAATAAACCGCCAGATTATAACACTGACCCGGTCCGGCCAATTTTGTCTGCAGCAAGCGATGTTTGTGCCAGCATGCCATAACACAGAATACTGTGGCACGACTGAATTTATTACACAAAATCTACGGACATCATTATAATACGCGGTTCTAGGACGGGAGATGGATATGTACGCAGTAATCAAGACAGGCGGTAAACAGTACCGGGTTGAAGTTGGGAATAAATTGAAGGTGGAAACATTGCCGGTAGAAGTGGGTAGTGATATCCAGCTGGGTGAAGTTCTGATGGTCGCGGATGGCGAGGTTGTATCAACTGGTGCGCCGTTGCTTAATCAGGCGAAAGTCAGTGCAACAGTGCTTGGTCACGGACGGCATGACAAAGTGCGCATATTTAAAATGCGTCGCCGCAAGCATTATCAGAAGCGGCAAGGACACCGACAGAATTACACTGAAATTCAGATTACCGGTATTTCTGCATAAGGAGATTGGTTCATGGCACATAAAAAAGCGGGCGGTAGCTCCAGAAACGGGCGCGACTCTCATTCCAAACGATTGGGTGTAAAGCGCTATGGTGGCGAAATAATCAAGGCTGGTGGCATCATCGTGCGTCAGCGTGGCACAAAGTTTCACCCTGGTGAGAATGTTGGAATTGGACGTGATCACACTCTGTTTGCGAAAGTAGATGGAAAAATTGAATTTGTTGTCAAAGGCGAATTAAACCGGAGAACAGTCGTAGTTATTCCTTCCTGATTGTTGAACGAGTAGACTGAGCAAGTTTGAGAAAAGCCCCATTTGATGGGGCTTTTTACTTTGATTATGGTTTGCTACCGGAAAAAATTTCTCCGTCCGCAATCAAAATAGTTGCTTCGGAGTATCCATGAAGTTTATTGATGAGGTAAAAATACAGATCTACGCTGGGGATGGCGGCAATGGCGTTGCCAGCTTTCGTCGTGAGAAATTTATTCCAAGAGGCGGGCCGAATGGAGGGGATGGTGGCCGTGGTGGCAGTATTTACGCGCTGGCCGATCATAATCTCAATACCTTGATTGATTACCGGTTTACGCCGGTTTTTCGGGCGAAACGGGGAGAAAACGGGCGGGGTTCCGATTGCTACGGCAAAGGAGCAGAAGACATCGTGTTGCGCATGCCGGTTGGCACCATCATTACCAATCATCTGACTGGCGAATTCATTGCCGATCTTGAACAGGATCAGCAAAAAATATTGCTGGCAAAAGGTGGTAATGGCGGATTGGGCAATCTCCATTTCAAATCCAGTACCAACCGTGCTCCCCGGCAATTTACCCATGGTGAACCGGGAGAACAGTTTGAGCTCAGGCTGGAACTCAGGGTGTTGGCCGATGTTGGGCTGCTGGGTTTACCTAACGCCGGTAAATCCACGCTGATTCGAGCTGTTTCCGCAGCACGTCCAAAAGTGGCTGATTATCCGTTTACCACCCTTTACCCCAATCTGGGGGTGGTACGAGTAGATGCCGGGCGCAGTTTCGTGATGGCGGATATACCCGGGCTGATCGAAGGTGCGGCAGAAGGAGCCGGTCTCGGACACCGTTTTCTTAAACATCTCAGCCGGACCCGTTTGCTGCTGCATGTGATCGATGTGGCACCATTTGATGCAAATATCGATCTCGTTCATTCAGCCAAAAGCCTGGTGGAAGAACTGCGCAAGTTTGACGAAACACTCTATCGTAAACCGCGCTGGCTGGTATTCAACAAGGTGGACATGCTGCCTGAAGAGGAGCAGGAAGCTGTCTGTTCGCGTTTGCTGCAGGCGATGGACTGGCAGGGGCGTTGGTTTGCCATTTCCGCACTGACTGGCAAGGGGTGTCAGCCGCTGGTTTACGCCATCATGGAATATCTCCAGGAATTACAGTCTGAGAGTGAAGAAAACTGATTTTTATGATGCAATCAATTCTGCAATCTGCCCACCGGATTGTTGTGAAAGTTGGCAGCAGTCTGGTGACAAATGAAGGGCATGGTCTTGATCGCCGTGCACTGGGTGGCTGGGCCGGACAAATTTATCGGCTCAGGCAGATGGGCAAAGAAGTCGTATTGGTGTCATCCGGTGCGGTTGCGGAAGGTATGCAGCGTCTGGGGTGGAAAACACGCCCAGCTGCGCTTTATGAACTGCAGGCGGCTGCAGCCGTGGGGCAGATGGGGCTTGCCCAGGCTTACGCCGATTGTTTTGGTGGATATGAATTGCAGACCGCGCAAATTTTGCTGACACATGATGATTTATCCAGCCGCAAGCGTTATTTGAACGCTCGTTCGACCCTTCTTACCCTGCTCAATCTGGGTATCATTCCAGTCATCAATGAAAATGATACCGTGGTTTCCGATGAAATCCGCTTTGGTGACAACGATAACCTGGCAGCCCTGGTTGCCAATCTGATCGAAGCCGAAGTACTGGTGATTTTGACCGACCAGGAAGGTCTGTTTACTGGCGATCCGCGCAAGAATGCCGATGCTACGCTGATTCCGGAGGTGAGTGCTAGCGATCCGGATATTGAGGCCATGGCGGGTGGTGCAGGCAGCGGTATCGGACGTGGCGGCATGCAAAGCAAGGTAATGGCAGCCAGACGTGCCGCCCGCAGCGGAGCCCATACTGTGATTGCATCGGGGCGGGCAAAGGATGTGCTGGTTCGTCTGGCAAGTGGGGAAGCTATTGGAACCACTCTGCTGGCCGACATGCCCGTAAAAGTGGCACGCAAGCTGTGGCTTGCGGATCATCTTCAGGTGCGGGGAAGTGTAGTGCTGGACGCTGGAGCCAGCAGGGCCTTGTTGTCGGAAGGCAAGAGCTTGTTACCGATTGGCGTGGTGGAAGTCAGAGGTGAATTTGAGCGGGGTGAAGCCATATCCTGTCTTGATGCCAGCGGCCGAGAGATTGCTCGGGGGCTGACCAATTATAGTGCTCGCGAATCGCGCAAAATCATGCGCCGACCTACTGGCCAGATAGAGGCCGCGTTAGGGTATGTGGATGAATATGAGCTTATTCACCGGGATAATCTGGTTATTCTGTAACAGCATGGTACAGAGAAATTCTATATGGCTTGGGTACATCATCGATAATGACTAATCCTCATTTCCCGGCGCGATCGGGGTTGGTTGAAACCTACCGTGCTCCCGGCTGGTTGCCAGGTGGAAACGCGCAAACCATTTTTCCCTACTTTATCAATCTGAACCCGGAGATTGGTTACCGGCGTGAACGCTGGGAGATGGATGATGGCGATTTCGTGGATATTGACTGGCTGGACGGTGCGCCGGATAAACCGCTGGTTATCCTGCTGCATGGCCTGGAAGGGAGTTCGCAAAGCCATTATGCATTGAGCCTCATGCGTTTTTTACAGAAACTGCAATGGCGCGGTGCGGTTGTTCATTTTCGTGGCTGTTCCGGCACACCCAACCGTTTGCCGCGTGCCTACCATGCTGGCGATTCGGCAGAAATAGACCGCATGCTGCGCCATGTAGCGCAGCAGAATCACTCGCAACAGCGGAAAACTGCCTGTTATGTTGTGGGAGTATCGCTTGGAGGGAACGCGCTGCTGAAATGGCTGGGAGAACGAGGTACGCAGGCGGCCGGGCTAGTTGCAGGTGTCGTTGCGGTTTCCGTTCCTCTTGATCTGGCAGCAGCTGGCGGAGTGCTTGATTCCGGTTTCAACCGGGTGTATACCCGTCATTTTCTGACTACCCTTAAACGCAAGGCACTCGGAAAAAACAGGCAGTTTCCCGGCCTGCTGAATGCCCGAGCGGTTGCGGCCTGTAGTTCGCTATATGAATTCGATAATCTGGTCACAGCACCGTTGCATGGTTTCAGGGATACGAATGATTACTGGCACCAATCCAGCAGCAAACCCTGGCTTCGATCAGTGCAGGTGCCTACATTGCTGATCAATGCGCGTAATGATCCTTTCCTGCCCGAGAGCGTGCTGCCAAAGAAATCCGAAGTATCTGCCTTCGTTTCGCTGGAATATCCACAACAGGGTGGCCATGTTGGTTTCATGCAGGGCGCTTTCCCGGGAAAACTGGATTGGTTGCCGCAGCGTATCGTGGGGTTTTTTACTTTGTCATGCGCTTCCGGCGTTGTTCCGGAATAAAAGTTGAAACTGGATGTGGTGATGCCCGTTGTGTCCGGTAAAATCGAACGGAGAAATCCGTCTCATCCCTGTCTGTAATTATGTGAACACTTTCTGGCTAAGTCTTGTCCCTGTTTTCTGGCTGACTCTCATTGCCGTACTGGCGGGTATGATGTTTGACCCCGCTATTGTGCTTGGTTTGTACAGTGTCATCCTGCTGGGAATCGTTATTTATCATGTTCGTACACTGCATGCACTAGAAGAATGGCTACACCAGCCGGATCTTTCCTGTTCGACCATACCCGATCGATCGGGCTTGTGGGGGATGGTATTTGCCAGACTGGCACGCTTCGTCCGTCGTTATGACAAAGAACGACTGGGACTGAATACTTCGCTGGAGCGTTTGCAGCGTGCGACGTCTGCATTGCCGGAAGGCGTTGTCATTCTGGGTGACCAGGATCAGATCGAATGGTGTAATTCTGCCGCCGAGTTGCATCTTGGCCTCAACCTCGGGATGGATACCGGTCAGCATATTACCCGCATGGTGCGCCAGGTGCGATTTGTGGCCTATCTTGAAGCGGGTGATTTCAGCAAGCCATTCTTGCTCAAGCAATCACGTTTGCATGATGCGCTACTGCTGATTCAGATTGTGCCTTATGGCGACAGGGAAAAATTACTGATTAGCCGGGATGTAACCCGTTTTGAGAAAATTGAAATCATGCGGCGTGATTTCATTGCTAATGTTTCGCATGAGTTACGCACTCCCCTAACTGTAATTGGCGGTTTTCTTGAAACGCTGCTGGAAGACAATAAAATATCCGGCGAAATGGAAAAAAACGCGTTGCGGCTAATGTCGGATCAGGCTACCCGCATGCGCCGCCTGGTAGAAGATTTACTGACACTTTCACGACTGGAGAATGCTGGAAATAATCTGGTGGAAGAGAAGGTGGATGTGGTCAAGCTGTTACAGGAACTTTACCAGGAAGCACAGTCACTCAGTAGTGGGCGTCATGTTATTTCACTCAATCTTGCCAGTCATGCCATGTTGCTGGGCAGTGAAGATGAACTGCGCAGCGCGTTTGAAAATTTGATCAGCAATGCTGTGCGGTATACCCCGGAAAACGGGATCATTTCCCTCAACTGGGCAGTAGAGAGCGGGAAGGGGATATTCTACGTTCAGGATAGCGGAATCGGTATCGAGCCGGATCATATTCCCCGATTGACAGAGCGCTTTTACCGGGTGGATCGCAGCCGTTCCCGCGAAACCGGTGGCACTGGGCTTGGCCTTGCCATCGTCAAGCATGTTTTGAACCGCCATCAGGCGAGTATGGAAGTAACCAGTCAGCCGGGGGTGGGAAGTGTTTTCAGGATATGGTTCCCAGCCAACCGGGTGATGCCGGTTGAAGCTATATGCGAGATCAAATCATCCGGGGCACATTTGGAAGAATCCGCCTGAAATTTATTTGTGCGGGCCAGGATTGGCTGTTTTGATCTGGTAATCAGGTGCCTGTTTTATGGCAAGAGATAAAATAACTGTGTTGCATAAATGGCCAGATCTACCGTGCTACACTTATTGTGTTTCGCAAAAGGCACCAGGCGGCGTCAAGGAACAGGGGATGAGCTTTGATGAGTTTTTGATTTCCTGTTATTGATCTGAGGATGTTTTCCATATTCCAGATCATGACAAAATGACTGCTGGAGACAGCCAGCCAACCCAAAAAGAGTATTTAGACGTAGTCAGATAATTAAAAATTTACCAGGGAGGATGGATAATGGGCGTTAAAGGGCAGTTACTGCAGGATCCTTTTTTGAATATTTTGCGCAAGGAGCGTATCCCAGTCTCAATTTATCTGGTCAACGGCATCAAGTTACAAGGCCAAATTGACTCCTTTGATCAGTATGTGGTTTTGTTGAAAAATTCTATTACCCAGATGGTATACAAACATGCCATCTCTACCATCGTGCCGGCCAAGGCAATTTTAATGCCGATACCAGCCGATGCCCAGCCCGAGCAAGATGAGCCATGATGCCGTTACCGGAACGACGATCGAAAATACCGCAGTATTAGTCGATATCGATTTTGGTGAGGGGGATAAAGAAAGCCTGGAAGAGCTACGAGAACTTGCGCGTAGTGACCAGCTTTCAGTTGTTGCTGTTGTTGAGGGGACACGAAAACAGCCTGATCCTGCTACTTTCATCGGTAAAGGCAAAGTAGAGGAAATCAGGCAGATTCTGGCACAAACACATGCTGCCATCGTGGTGTTCAACCATGAATTATCCCCAATACAGCAAAGAAATCTTTCTACGGCACTGAGCTGCCGCATCATAGACAGGACGAGTCTGATTCTGGATATTTTTGCGCAACGTGCCAAAAGTCACGAAGGCAAACTGCAGGTTGAGCTGGCTCAGCTGGAATATCTTTCAACACGGCTGGTAAGGGGGTGGACTCACCTTGAGCGCCAGAAAGGGGGTATTGGCTTACGTGGGCCGGGCGAAACCCAGCTTGAGACAGACCGTCGGTTGTTGGCAAAACGGGTAAAGCTTCTGAAAGAAAAACTCGCGCATGTTAAACGTCAGCGTGAAGTACAGCGGCGAGCCAGAAAACGGGCGGAGATTTTATCTGTTTCCATCGTGGGGTATACCAATGCCGGTAAATCGACCCTGTTCAACCGGTTGGTTCGAGAGGATACATATGCAGCAAACAAATTGTTTGCCACGCTGGATACGACTACCCGGAGATTGATGCTTCCGGGGCGCGGGGTAGTCGTCATTTCTGACACGGTAGGGTTTATCCGTGAATTGCCGCATACTTTGGTGGCAGCTTTCAGGGCAACTCTGGAAGAAACCATACAGGCTGATCTGCTTTTTCATGTGGTGGATGCTTCCAGCTCCAATCGGGATGGGCAGATCAGTGAGGTTAATAAATTGTTGCGCGAGATTGGGGCAGATACCATACCGCAAATCCTGATCCTGAATAAAATCGACCTGCTTGAGCCACATTCGTGTGGGAATTACATGCGTGATGAGTATGGTAGAATCGAAAAGATCCAGCTCAGTGCAAAGACAGGAGCGGGTTTTAATTGTCTGTATAAAGCACTGGAAGAGGTGTTTGATCAGAATTTGAACGAACTGGAGCAGCATTCAGCAACACCTGTAAGCATGAACGACAATGTCCGTGCCGCTTTTATAAATAACGAAAAGGACTAAATCACATGGGCTTGAATGATCCACAATGGGGAAAGAGGAGAGGCAATTCAAGTCCTCCTGACCTTGAAGACATAATGCGTAATGTTAACCAGAAGATGAGCGAGCTTTTTGGGAAAAGAGGCGGAGGAAGTAACGATGGCGATTCTGAAGGCGATGGCCCCAATCTTCCTAGTGGCAAAGGTATCGTAGCTATTGTCGTTTTGCTTGTTCTGGCATGGGTAGGAAGCGGTTTTTATATTGTTGATGAAGGTCAGCGCGGTGTGGTACTGCGTTTTGGCAAGCATGTGGAAACAACATTGCCAGGGTTGCGCTGGCATATTCCTTCGCCTGTTGAAGCCGTTGAATCGGTCAATATTGGCCAGGTGCGCACGGTGGAGATTGGCTATCGCAACAATGTGCGCAGCAAGGTACTCAAGGAGTCACTGATGCTGACAGATGATGAAAATATCATCGATATCCAGTTTGCCGTGCAGTACATCCTGAATAGCCCAGAAAATTTCCTCTTCAATAACCGTGATCCGGAAAGTACTGTTCTACAAGTAGCAGAAACGGCTATCCGGCAAATTATCGGTACCAGTAGAATGGACTTTGTCTTGTATGAAGGGCGTGAAGAGGTTACAGCTAAAACAACCAGATTGATGCAGGAAATTCTCGATCGCTACCAGATTGGTATTTCCATTAACCGGGTGACGATGCAGAATGCGCAGCCTCCCGAGCAGGTGCAGGCTGCTTTTGATGATGCGGTCAAGGCAGGCCAGGATCGTGAACGGCAAAGAAACGAAGGACAGGCTTACGCAAATGATGTGATTCCAAGAGCACAAGGTGGTGCCGCTCGCCTATTGGAGGAAGCTCAGGGGTATAAGCAAAGGGTGATTGCTGCTGCTGGGGGTGATGCTAGCCGCTTTGCACAGGTACAGGCTGAATATGCCAAAGCACCTGAAGTCACACGTGATCGTATGTATTTCGATACTATTCAGCAGGTTCTCTCCAGCACCAGCAAGATTCTGATAGATCAGGAAAAAGGAGGCGGGAACTTGCTGTATCTACCGCTTGATAAACTTATTCAAGCTGATGCCGGTGCAGCAAAATCTTCTACTGCAACCATTAAGCCACAGAGTGAATCCCAGGAATTTTCCTCGGATATTGGCTCACGTTCGCGTGAGTCCTTTCGTAGTCGTGAACGGGAGATGAGATAATGAAAGCGGTTTCATCTATATTTGGTGGGCTTTTACTCCTGCTGGGTGTGTTTGGTAGTTCGGCCATCTATATTGTTGACGAACGTGAACAGGCGTTGTTGTTCCAGTTGGGAGAGGTGGTGGATGTTAAAACATCTCCTGGTGTTTATTTCAAAATACCCATTGCCCAGAACGTCCGTTTTTTTGATTCCCGTATCCTGACAATGGATTCAGAGGAACCAGAACGCTTCATTACATCCGAGAAGAAAAACGTTTTGGTGGATTTGTTTGTTAAATGGCGCATCGTGGATGTCAAGCAATACTACGTCAGCGTGCGTGGAGATGAAGCATTGGCGCAGACCCGTCTTGCACAAACAATCAACTCCAGTATGCGTGATGAATTCGGTAACCGGACGGTGCATGATGTGGTTTCCGGAGAGCGGGACAAGATCATGGAAATCATGCGGCAGAAAGCGAATGCAGATGCCAGCAAGATTGGTGTGGAAGTTGTTGACGTAAGGCTGAAGCGTGTGGACCTACCTCAGGAAGTCAGCGAATCTGTGTATCGTAGAATGGAGGCAGAACGCAAACGGGTTGCAAACGAGCTGCGTTCAACAGGTGCAGCAGAGGCAGAAAAAATCCGTGCTGATGCGGATCGCCAGCATGAAGTGATTCTGGCGGAAGCCTACAGCGAAGCACAGAAAATCATGGGGGGAGGCGATGCTGAAGCAACTGCTATCTATGCTGATGCTTTCCAGAAGGATGCAAAATTCTATGAGTTTTACCGGAGTATGGAAGCTTACAAAAAATCCTTTAAGAACAAGGAAGATATACTTGTTCTGGAGCCTAATTCCGAGTTTTTCAAATATATGAAAAACCCGGCAGATCGTAAGAAATAAAAGATTGAGCCTGACATGCAGATCCATATGGACTATAAAAACAAAAACATATGTTCCAACCTGTTCTGGTTGGTAGAGGGTGGCTGCGTATCAGGTGGTGCCGTATTTACTGATGTTCAGAGCTGGATATGTGGGATACCTTCCTGAAAGCGGTTGCACTAATGCTGATACTGGAAGGTATCTTTCCTTTCTCGTTTCCTGGTTCCTGGCGTGAGACCTTTCTCAAGCTCATGCAACTTGAAGATAGCCAAATAAGATTCATGGGGCTTAGCACCATGCTGGCTGGTCTTGTTATCCTTTTCTTGCTCAACTGAATATCTTGTCTGTTGATAACCTTGATTGTTCCTGTTATTGATCGGGATATGATTTATTTCGATCAACACTGAATATGCGTAACTGGTTGCTTCCTGAATACATCGAAGATGTACTGCCGCGTGATGCTTATCGTATAGAGAAGATCCGTCGCTTGATTATGGATAAGCTGTTCGCCCACGGGTATCAGTTTGTCATGCCACCCCTGCTGGAATATGTGGAATCGCTACTGGCTGGTAGTGGTAGTGGTATGAATTTGCGTATGTTCAAGGTTGTTGACCAGCTTAGTGGCAAGATGATGGGACTGCGTGCAGACATGACGCCTCAGGCGGCCCGGATTGATGCTCATATGCTGAATGCCAGTGGTGTGACGCGGCTCTGTTATGCCAGCAGTGTGGTTCATACAGTGCCGGATGAAATTACCCGTACACGGGAGCCGTTCCAGGTGGGGGCTGAGCTGTATGGGCATTCCGGTATCGAGAGTGATCTTGAAATCCAGCGTTTGTTACTGGAATGCTTGTCAGTCTCTGGTATCCAGACCATTCATCTTGATCTTGGCCACATCAAGGTTTTCCGCAGTCTGATTCGTGATTCAGGTATCAAGCCCGAATTTGAAATGGAGCTGTATGCGGCATTATGGGCCAAGGATGTCAGCTCTTTGAAGGAGTTGGTACATACAGGCCTGAATACACGTCTGGATAAACCAGTGCAGGATGCTTTGTTGTTGTTGCCGGAGTTGTACGGTGACAATACCGTCCTTTTGCGTGCCAGAAGGTATTTGCCGGATTTCCCAGAGATTGGTGAAGCGCTGGATCAACTGGAGCATGTTGCCAGAGAGCTGGAACCTTATGTGGGCCAGATCATATTTGACCTGGCTGATTTACGTGGCTATCACTATCATACAGGTATGGTTTTTGCTGCCTATACACCAGGGTGCCCTGCCCCCATTGCTTTGGGGGGACGTTATGACGAAATCGGTAAATCGTTTGGTAGAGCAAGGCCAGCTACCGGATTTAGTCTTGATCTGAAACAGCTATCCCGTCTGACGGATATGAACGACTATCCCATGGGAATATTGGCGCCATGGAAACCGGAAGATGGGAACCTTGCCGAGATGGTTCAACAACTGCGCGCCAATGGCCAAATTGTGGTAACCGAACTCCCGGGAGAAGATGATCAGGGAAGGAAGGGTTGTGATAGAACGCTTGTTTTCCGGAATGGTAACTGGGAAATTGATCCTGTCAGCCCGGATAAAGTGATTTAAGAGGGAATCAGCAGTTAACCGCTGAAAGAGCATATTTACGCACCGCGCCATGAACAGCGCGGTGCTTTATTTTGGAAATAATTCTGAGAGAGTAATAGGGTATGGCCAGGAATGTTGTAGTCATCGGAACACAGTGGGGAGATGAAGGTAAGGGCAAGATCGTCGACTGGCTGACTGACCGGGCCAAAGGGGTTGTCCGTTTTCAGGGAGGGCACAATGCCGGCCACACGTTAGTGGTGAATGGCGAAAAAACCGTATTGCATTTAATCCCGTCAGGTATCCTGCGCGAGAATGTGGTCTGCTACATTGGCAATGGCGTAGTTTTGTCTCCCGGCGCCTTGCTGGAAGAAATGGATATGCTGGAGCAGGCTGGGGTGGATGTATCCAGCCGTTTGCGTATCAGTGAAATCTGTCCACTGATACTGCCCTATCACATCGCTATTGATAGCACTCGTGAACTGGCAAAAGGATCGGAAAAAATCGGGACAACTGGCCGGGGGATTGGCCCTGCGTATGAAGATAAGGTTGCACGTCGGGCAATCCGGTTGCAGGATCTGTTTCACCCGGAACGACTGGCCTGCAAACTGAAGGAAGTACTCGACTATCATAATTTCCTGCTGAAAAACTATTACCATGCAACAACGGTTGATTACAGCCAGGTACTGGATGATTGTCAGGCAAAAGCCGAAAGAATCCAGCCATTGGTGGCGGATGTGCCGAGATTGCTGTTTGAAGCTGGCCAGGCGGGAAACAGCCTGTTATTCGAAGGTGCGCAGGGTGCCTTGCTTGATATTGACCACGGTACTTATCCTTTCGTCACGTCTAGTAATTGTATTGCCGGTGCTGCTTCGGCGGGCAGCGGCGTCGGGCCGCAAATGCTGAATTATGTGCTGGGAATTACCAAGGCCTATACCACACGGGTTGGTTCCGGTCCTTTCCCTACCGAGTTGTTAGATTCGACCGGAGAACATCTGGCGCAGCGTGGTAACGAGTTTGGTTCGACCACAGGGCGTCCGCGCCGGTGTGGCTGGTTTGATGCTGTGGCTGCCCGGCGTTCCATCCAGATTAATGGCGTTTCTGGGCTGTGTATCACCAAGCTTGATGTGCTTGATGGCCTGGAAACACTGCGTATTGGTATAGGCTATAAATCAGGACAATCAGACAGAATTTACGATGCCTTGCCTTTTGGTGCGGATGACCTGGCCGCAGCCGAGCCGGTTTATGAAGAATTGCCGGGCTGGCAGGAATGTACTGCCGGAATCAGGGAGTTTGACCAGTTGCCGCAAGCTGCACAAAACTATCTCAGACGTATGGAAGAAGTGTGCCAGACACCTATTTCCATGATTTCAACTGGCCCTGATCGCTCGGAAACGATCGTTTTTCACCACCCCTTCGACTAAGAGTCTGTTTACGATCTTCTGAGTAGCAGAGCCAGGAATGCCAGATGAATGAATTGCAAGCTGGTATTGAGTTTACGCTCGCAGTTTTTCCACAGCCGCCGATTCTTCTGCAGCCAGGCAAAGCTGCGCTCAACAATCCAGCGTTTGGGCATGACCTTGAAGGTATGCAGCTCACTCCGCTTGGCAATCTGCACTGTGACGGGCTCTCTCAGGATTTTCCGCACGCCTTCGGTAAATGGTTTTCCGGTGTAGCCGCTGTCGCACAGCAGACTTTGTACTTTCCCCAAGCTCGACCTGCAGTGCTCCAGCGCTTGCAATGCGCCTTTGCGATCGGTTACCTCCGCCGTCGTCACCGCAATGGCATGCGGCAACCCTTGCGTATCGACCGCGATATGGCGTTTGATGCCCGATACTTTCTTGCCAGCGTCATAACCCTTCTGACCCGCCGTGTCCGTGTTCTTCACGCTCTGCGCGTCCACGATCAAGAACGTGCTGTAAGCGTTGCGCCCCTGTTTCTCGCGGGCCGCGCCAACCTGATTTTTTTAATGCCCGCTCCAGCACGCTTACACCGTGCTGGTCGGGCTCACTCCATTTACGCCAATAGGCGTACACACTCTGCCATT
>WBZR01000117.1_pt1 | contig 139197 bp, 123 predicted proteins | sample 5204231 | NCBI WGS metagenome assembly WBZR01 (sample SAMN12412403, study PRJNA552823) | activated sludge metagenome | isolation source: activated sludge from anammox sidestream of wastewater treatment plant... | place: USA: Virginia | collected 2017-08
TATGTTGTATCGCTCGACGCACCGCCGCTGTCGTGCGGGCGCTCCCGTGTAATATCTGTCCCATAATTCCTCCTGTGTCGGTAGCAAATCATACAATACACCATCACAATGCGGGACCAAACATCTAGTCATACGGATGAGTGTGGATAGGTCTGGCAGTGTGGACAAATCAACGTCATGTTCACCGGTTCGGTGCTGATATAGTATTTCTCGACTCGCAGTACCGGGTGCTGCGGCAGATTCAGGGTGTTCGCGGGCATCGGCAATTTTACTTCAGCCCGGTATCACCAGGTGATCAGAATCGTATAGATATGTAGTTCCATGAAATGCCGGATTCTGGTGGTGCAGTCGGTTTTGGTGTCAGAAAAATCTGCAATCCTGTTTGTTCAGCGCTTCTTTAACTGGTACTGTAAGTTATGTTTTTGGAGGTTCGGTCAAATAACCAATCGATGGGAGGTTCCTATGAAATTGAAATCATTCCTGAGTTATTTCAGCAGTCGTGAAAAAGGCCTGGCGGTCAGCATCCTACTGCCCACACACCGGACTTTTCCGGACAACAAACAGGATGCCATTATGCTGAAAAATCTTGTCACGGAAGCCCGTAACCGGCTGCAGAGCTGGCCGGACAGGCAGGAAGCCGAGACGATCATGGAGGCCATCGATAAAAAAATCAGTACGCATGATCACAACTACAATCTTGACGGTCTGGGTATTTTTGCCAACCGGGAAGGGGTCACTCTCATCAACTTTCCGTTTACCGTGAAGGAGCAAATGATTGTCGATGAGGCTTTTGCCATCCGTGATCTCATTCGGGAAATAAATGGTGCCGTGCATTACCGTGTGCTGGTGATTTCGCGTACCGATGCCCGGCTGATTGAAGGGTTCAACAGCCATCTGGTTCATGAATTCGATGCGAGAACGGAATTGCGAACAGGCAGTTTTCCGATGGAAAATCCGTTTTTGTTTGCCGCAAAAGGGCTGGATCGTGCGCAGATTCCCAACGAAGCAGCCAATCTCAAGGAATTTTTCAATCGTGTGGATAAAAGTCTGCAGGAAATTCAGAACAAACCCGAGCAGGAACGTTTGCCGGTAATCATCGCCGGAGATGCGCGTAACGCAGCTTTTTTCAGGGAGGTATGCGATCAGCCGGCCGATATTATCGGCGAGGTGACTTCCATTCCGGATCTGAGAATCCCGGCCGAAAAGATCATTGTCGAAGTACAGGGACTGGTCTCGGATCATCGCCGGCAGAAAGCAGAGACAGCACTGCAGTACATTGCGCAGGCGCGTAACAATCATCAACTGCTGACAGATTCCTCCATGATTTTCCGTGCGATCGATGCAGGTAATGCTGCACGTTTATTCGTACGTCAGGGGTATATTCAGCCGGGTATCATCGATTTTGATCAGAAAATCGTTACGCTGCAGGAGGATTCCGTAACGGTAGATGCGGCAGGTGGTACGGTTACGGATGATGTCGTAGGCACATTGATTGAACTGGTCATCCGGCAGAGAGGAGAGGTTCATTTCCTGTCGACTGATCAGTTGGGAAAGGAGGCTCCACTCAGTCTGCAGACGAGATACTAAGAAACCTCCGGTGATTCTGACGAAAAATCCGGCATCCGGGAAATTATTGCAGACATACACACCCTATTCCGAAGCTATGGTGTTCAGTATGCTGGAGTATGCTCATGCTGCCCATCTCGCGTGGCGACAAGTGCCTTTACACGAGCGGACGGCGCTTTTGCTGAAGCTGGCAGATGTTTTACGAGAAAATTCCGAATCGTACGCCCGGCTGATGACGGAAGAAACGGGGAAAACCATCCGTGCTGCTCGTGCTGAAATAGAGAAGTGCGCCTGGGCGTGTGAAATTTATGCGGATAAGGCTGCCGCATGGCTGGCTGAAGAAGAAATTGCGGCGGATGGCATAAAGCATTGTGTCGTCATTGAACCGTTGGGAGTCATTCTGGCGGTGATGCCGTGGAATTTTCCTTTCTGGCAGGTGATGCGCTTCCTGATTCCGACGCTGCTGACCGGGAATGGAGCCTTGCTGAAACATGCAACCAACGTAACCGGCTCTGCGCTGAAAATTCAGGAAGCCGTCAATGAAGCAGGATTCCCGGAAGGGCTATTTGTAACCCTGCTTGCTTCTCACGCCGTGGTTGAACAAATCATCGCTCACCCGCTTTGTCAGGGCGTTTCTTTGACAGGCAGCGCAGAAGCAGGCCGGGCAGTCGCTTCTGTTGCCGGCAGACATCTGAAAAAAGTAGTACTGGAGCTGGGTGGTTCCGATCCATTCATCGTATTGGGGGATGCAGATATTCCGGCCGCAGCAAAAGCCGCAGTAATCGGACGGTTTCAGAACAATGGCCAAAGCTGTATTGCTGCAAAGCGCCTGATCGTTTTGAAAGAAATCGAAGAGGTATTCACCAGTACGTTGCTGGCCGAGGTTGAAAAGCTGGTGGTGGGTGATCCGCTCGATGAGGCAACTGATATCGGCCCGCTCGTCAGTGAACAGGCTGCCGAGACCATGGAACAGTTCGTACTGGATGCGGTTGCCAAGGGAGCCATGGTGAGAACGGGTGGAACACGGCAAGGTGCGTATTTCACACCGACGGTTCTGACTGGTGTTCATTCAGCAATGGAAGTCATGACGCAGGAAGTATTCGGTCCGGTCCTGCCGGTCATTACGGCGGATACCGTGGAGGAAGCGATTACGCTTGCCAACGCCACCCGGTTCGGATTGGGTGCAAGTGTGTGGAGCCGGGATCTGGAAAAAGGCGAGCAGGTTGCGCGCCAACTGGCGGCCGGCGCCACATTTGTCAACAGCATTACAAAATCGGACCCGCGTATGCCTTTTGGTGGCATCAGAGAAAGTGGTCTTGGCCGGGAACTTTCTTACTGGGGGTTGCGAGAGTTCGCCAATATCAAGACTATCAATGTCTATGGCGGGGAAGAGGTTTAGGCAGCGTGTTCAGCAGTGTATTGCATACCCTATCTCAAAAAATACGCACCAAAGCAAAGTGTTCTTTTTCCTGTTAGTGTGAATACATAACAAATTGACAATTACCACCATCGGGCGGCGAATTGCTGCAAGCGCTGCCCCTCGGCGCGAGCCTCAGCCAGCAACTGATTCCAGTCATCCGGCGGAAGGCCATTTTCCAGCATCTTGCGGAACATTCGATAGGCGTCGTCACTGCTTTCGTAAGCGCGCCTGGTGTCCTCATCGTTGACCCACGCGAATACGATTACCTTGCTAAGTGTGTGGTAGCGAAAGAACAGACGATACTGCTGAAAGAATTTTGCCCGGAACCAGTGCTTGTAATCGTCGCCAAGGGTGCCCCCTTGGCGATACTCTGGCCGGGCTGGATCTTGCGGGACGATGTCAAAGGCCAGTTTTGTGATGGCTGCCAGTCGTTTGCTGGCGTTTTTCTTTACAAACCCGACAGGATCCTTTTGTTTGTGGGCTTCGACCTGTTGTATCAATACCTCAATCTGTGCGAGGAACAGCGGATGGGCAAAGATCGTCCAGCCATGAACCACTAAGGGCATAGGCTTGCCCGGATTCATGCATCATCCACCGACAGAGCAGCATTGAGATCGACTTGAATGCCACCGACCAGAGATTGCAGATGCTGGACGAGGCTGGCATCTACAGCCTGCAGGCGCTCAGGGTGGCTTGCAATGTCCAGGGCCAGGAAGGTCAGGAACTGTCCGATCACCGGATCATCACCTTCAGGGGGTTCAGCACGGGTCAGTACTACTTCGCCGCCGGGGCGGATGGTGTAGTGAATCTTGTCGCGCTTACCAAGTTGAAGGGCGCGACGTACGGATTCAGGCACTGTGGTCTGGTAACGGTCGGTCAACGTGGATTCGATTTCAAGGGTGGTTGGCATAATGTTCTCCTGCTAAAGGAATGGATGTTCTTGTATGGTAATGCAATTTCCTTGTCTATTCAATGCAAATGCATTAACTTCGACTGTTACCATTCTGCTTACGCCAACCAGGAACTTCTCAAACCATGACTCACGCGTTGCCTGTCCGGCCAGTCCCGTATATAGGCATCACCAGTCACAGGCTGCGGCGGTTAATCAGGGAATGCCGTCACCAGCCAAAATTTTATATCGAGGCGTGTGATAACAAGTCATCGTGCGGGTGTTACGCGTATCAGGGTGCCATCCTCGGCATCAGTCAGAATCATGATCGCGCCATCTTTGGCAATATCGACATCACGGATGCGGCCTTGTCCCTGCAGATATCGAGCCTCGCCTGTCACGCGCCCATTGGCAAGAGTCAGCCGTACCAGCGCCTGACTGGCAAGGCCTCCTATCAGAAGATCACCCTGCCATTCGGAAAACAGCTCACCCTGATAAAAGGTCATACCGCTGGGTGCTATTACCGGATCCCAGTAGTAGACAGGCTGCTCCATGCCATCCTGAGCTGTCAGGCCTTTCCCGATTGCGCGACCGTTGTAGTCAAGACCATAGGTAATGATCGGCCAGCCGTAGTTCAATCCAGCCCGCGGCTGATTCAACTCATCCCCGCCGCGCGGTCCATGCTCAACCGTCCAGAGATTACCGTCCGGGTCCAGCGCTGCCGATTGCAGATTGCGATGTCCGTATGACCAGATTTCGGGCTGACCTCCTTTGATTTGTGGATTACCTTTGGCAGGTCCACCCTCCGGATTGATTCGCAGTACCTTGCCGATATGGGTACCGACATCCTGTGCCAGAATGCGTGGTTGTGGCAGAGAACGATCGCCAGTTGTCACGAACAGCATACCGTCATGGTCGAAAACCAACCGCGAACCGAAATGAGCTGTGGAGTTCCAGGCAGGATTTTGCCGAAAGATCACGCGGACATCCGTGAACTTACTGCCATCTTTGGATAGAATACCCGTTGCTACCGCAGTTGCGTTGCGTCCTTTTCCGCGAGGTTCGGCATAGCTCCACCAGATCTGGCGTGTTTGCGCAAAATCATCACGGACCACAACATCGAGTAATCCGCCCTGACCGCGGGCATCAACGTTTGGCAGGCCGGCAATCGGGTCAGATACTTTTCCGTCCGCAGAGATCAGGCGCATCCGGCCCGGGCGCTCAGTCACAAGCCAACTGCCATCCGGGAGCTGATCCATACCCCAGGGGTGGACCAGGCCATCAGCAATAACCTGTACATTCAGCCGTACATTTTTTTCTATGATCGGTGCTCGAGTCTGGCCCTCGAAAGCCGGTTGCTGATACGGTGCATTCGGTGGAGGAGTATTAAAGTCTTGCGCCTGTGTAAACCTGACCCCATAAAACAGAAGCATAATGGCCGCAACGATGCACACTGAAGAAACCGGCGTGGAATTATGGTTCTTCTTCATTGATAGTGATTGTTTCTTCATTTACTCCTCCCGCATGTGAGTTCAATTATGGTCTGTCTGACGTAAACGGAACGTGTTTGTGAACTCGAAGATGAGCGCCTTGGAAACCGGTCATCAAAAATTTCATATCTCGTGAAAAATGATTGGGTGATTATCACATAAAGGTCTTCACCCACCAGCAGACACACCGATAGACTCACGCCTTGGTGTTCGGCTATTTCGGTGATCGTGCCTTTGAAAAAGCCGGGACAGGTCATTGGTCTGCTCGGCAGGGAGTTGTATTTCCTTTCCTGCAGCCCTGATGTATTTATAAAATACGTTATCATGGGTAGACAGCAAGAAACGGGTGAAGCAAGAATGCGAGTCGTTTGGGTTCATACCAGATCAAGAAAACGCAAATCGAAATTTGTCTTTAAGCCTCATCGATCTGATTAGACTGGAGACGATATGCTTATTTCAGCAGCTTCTTCACATTTGATCTTCACTCTTCTATTGTGATATTTCTGATGGACGCTCCAGCCAAATCTTCTGCCCTTGCAAAGTTGAGCCAGCCAAAGCTATTCAATGTAGTCGACCGTCCCCGCTTGTTTACTCTGTTGGATGGAGAACGGGCCAACCATCCAGTCGTATGGATTGCCGGGCCCCCCGGCGCTGGAAAAACAACACTCGTTGCGAGTTATCTCAAGGCACGTGAGCTGATGGCGATGTGGTATCAGGTCGATAGCGGTGAGGCCGACATCGCGACCTTTTTTTACTATCTGGCTGAAGCAGGACGTAAAGCAGCTGGTACAAAATCTCTTGCATTACCTCTTTTGACGCCGGAATATCTGCCAACTCTTCGTGAGTTTGCCCGTGACTTCTTCCGCAAACTCTTCGCCTCCATTCCGGAAACTACAATTCTGGTACTGGACAATTACCAGGAGGTACATACACAGTCGATTTTTCACGCGGTGATTTCTGAGGCAATTACAGAACTCCCTGTCGGTATCAATCTCCTTGTTATCAGCCGTGCGGATATGCCACCCCAGTTCGCGCGAGCGGCAGCAAATAAACTCATTGGACAAATTGACTGGGAAGATCTCCGGCTGACCGCGGAGGAAACCAGGGCCATTGTTACGACTGGCTTGCAGAAACTTGATGAAGAGACAATGCAGTTCTTGCAGAACCAGGTCAATGGCTGGGCTGCCGGGCTGGTGTTGATGATGGAACGCCTGAAGCAGGCGGGCGTGTTGAATCATATCTACCAGTCTGAAACCATGGAGTCTGTTTTCGATTATTTTGCTGGCCAGGTTTTAGATCAGATGCCCGCAGAGGTGCGTTTATTCCTTATGCGCACCGCCATGCTTCCGTATATGACAGTACAAATGGCTGCCGGCATCAGTGGAAATCTGCAAGCAAGGGAGTTGTTGCATTCTCTGTATCGTTCCCGGCTGTTTATTGACCGACGAGTAAGCACCGAGATCAGCTATCAGTACCATGCTTTGTTCCGTGAGTTTCTGCTTGCTCGAGCAAGCGCTCATTTCTCCACGTGCGAGTTACAAGACCTGCAACGACAGAGTGCACATCTGCTGGAACAACATGGCGACGCCGAAGCTGCAGCCGGATTACTTGCCAAAGTACAAGCGTGGGAAGACCTTACCCGATTGATCAATGGGCAAGCTGCAGCTTTACTTACCCAGGGTCGGCATCAGACTCTTCAAGGGTTGATTACCCTGCTCCCCCAGGAAGTAGTGAGACGCGTCCCATGGTTACTTTACTGGCGGGGAACAAGCTGGATACTGTTCAATCCGCAGGAAGCCAGATCAAGCCTCGAGCAAGCATACGCTGGATTTCAAGCGGAAAAGGATAAAGCCGGGCTGTTTCTTGCCTGTGCCGCCATGATAGATGCGTACCTCTACGCCGAAGACAATATCAAACCTATAGTTGCCTGGGGAGAACGTCTCCAGAAACTTTTAAGCCTGTATGGTGACTTTCCGTCAATCGAGGTAGAGGTAAGAGTATATGGAAGCCTTCTCGGCTTGATATTCTCGGCGCCACATCATCCCTTGTTACAGATTCTTGAAGCGCGGTTTGAAAGTACATTGCAAAGCAGCGTTGAGCCGGCTTTACGGATAGCAGCTGCTTGTGCAATCGTATTTCTTCCTCTTTGGCGCGGTGATGCTCGTAAAGCTCGTCGAATCATGGATGAGACCATTCCTCTTTTCAAGGGTATCTCGATATCTCCCTTACTTCGCATTCTTTGGTGCAATATCGAAGGAGGTTACGCCTGGGCTATCGCCGCATCCGCTCATATTGCGGAACAGAAATTTCACGAAGCGCTGCAGATAGCACAAGAATCTAACATCTCGGTATTGAATGCCATGCTGTGGACTCACGGTGCCTATAGTGCACTTTCAGCAGGCAATCTGGTTACAGCTGAATCCTGTATCGAGAAACTAAAACTGAATATCGATGCGCAACGCAAGCATGATTTGACAGAGTTTCGATACCTGAGAGCAGGTATCGAATTTCTGCGAGAGGATTTTTCGAAGGCACTTGATGATGCGTCTGCAGTACTTAAGTCGCATGAAGAAATGGAAAGACCATTCCTTCGCGAAATAAACCGCCTTGGCCTTGCCCAGATTCTTATAGAAATTGGGGATGTGGAGCCCGGTCGAAGCCACTTGAAGCAAACGGTTGAGTACGCGAAGATCATGAGAAATCCCATGCTTGAGTACCAATGCCTGCTGATAGAAGCTCACTCATGGATTAAACAGGGGAATGCGGATAAAGCGCTTGTGCCTTTGAGGGAGGGATTGCGGATAGGCCGGGAAAATGGTTTCCTGCTTATCAATTACTGGCTGCGTCCAAAAGTTATGGCGCACCTTTTTTCTCTGGCGCTTCAGTTCGGAATCGAGAGTGTATTCGTCAGGAATCTGATTCGGCATTGGGGTATGAAAGCTGAATCACAAGCGCTGGAAGTATGGCCCTGGTCGGTCAGAATATACACTTTAGGTCGTTTTGAAGTCTTCCTCGAGGATATGCCTCTGCATTTTTCCGGAAAAGCGCAGCACAAGCCGCTGGAATTACTGAAATGCTTATGTGCTTATGGAAGCCTGGCGGTCAATCAAGACAGAATTACCGATGCATTATGGCCTGATTCGGGAGGGAATGCTGCAGAACAGGCCCTTAGAACAACTTTGCATCGCCTGCGCAAGCTGTTGAGGCATGAGAAAGCGATTCGGCTCGAGGACAAGCATCTTTCCCTGGATCCAGGTTACGTTTGGGTGGATTGCATGGCATTTGATCGCGCCATTCATCACTCTGGCATGGCTGATCGAAATTCATTACAGCAGGCACTTAGCCGTTATCGTGGCCATTTTCTCGAAGGGGAGACTGCCTCTTGGGCATTAACTTTTCGCGAACGGCTACGGGCGCACTACATAAAGATGTCCGAGCGGTTGGGGGGAATGCTGGAACAAGATGGTGGGTGGCCTGAAGCCATAGACTGTTACCGCAGAGCCGTAGAGATAGAACCGTTGGCAGAGAACTTTTACCAGCATCTCATGCGCTGCCATGCACAACTTGGCCAACGCGCAGAAGTACTTTCCGAGTATCAACGTTGCTGGCACCAATTACTCTGCCGGTTAGGCATCAGTCCCAGCCAGGAAACTCAGCTTCTCTACCAGAAGCTGATCAATACTTAGGGAACCTCTGAGAAACGTCGACGAGGCAGTCAGTTCAAGGCAAAAATCGGTGACGCAAGCAAGGCGTAGCGAACAGCCGTAAGGCTGGCCCGTAGGGCGAGGCGCTGGCGCCGAGTAAAAAGCGGAGCTTATACATAATAAATGAGCATTTTAAGCTGATTTTTAACGCAGAAATGGCAACGCAGGTAGTTTTTCAGAGGTTCCTTAGGCCAGGTTATAACCCCGGTCTTCTATCACCAGGGAAGTGGCGGGTTATAGTAAATCCGTGCCTTTTCCCGAATTGCCACCGTCCTGAACTGACCCCCAGAATTGTGGGGTGTTTGGTTGAAGTAACAGTCATCGGAGTCCTGCCAGTTTGAGTCAGATGATAATTTTCTTCGGCCTGCGCGGAAGGAATATATCCGATGGTCCGGGCAGGTGTTGATTGTTGTACCGGGCGACCCGTTCCAGGCTGATACCAGATCAAATAGACATTGTCAGCCTGCTGTCTCATCTCTTAGAATGCAAATAGTTCTCATTTTTAGGTTGTCAGCACTTTTTTACGACACGGCCCACCATTCGAATCAGAAAATGACGAAATCCAGGTTCACATCATTATCACAAGCAGTAGAAGCTTACTATGATGAGCTCCGGCAATTTATCCACCAACGTACTGGCTCTTCCCTGATGGCGGAAGATGTGATCCAGGAAACCTGGATTCGCGCCAGAACCACTTCTGCTGATTTACCAGACAACCCTCGTGCCTACCTTTACCGCATGGCAGGTAATGTTGCCGTAGACCATGTTCGCCGTCAAAAAAACTGGGGGCGGGAAGAAGGTGACAGTCACGAGACTGAGAGTAGCAATGAACATTTGGATCAGTTACCCGGCCATACACCCGATCTGATCGATGCGATCATTTCTCAGCAGGAATTAGCTATTCTCGATGCTGCAATACGTGAGTTGCCGGATAAGTGCCGCGAAGTATTCCTGCTCTATCGCGGCCACGGCCTGAGCATGCGGGAGATAGCCATCTACCTGTCCATTTCTGAAAAAACTGTCGAAAAGCACGTCGCCCGTGCCATGCTACATTGCCGGCAGCAATTGCGTGATGCTGGACGCAACGTCTGATGGCAGACTGTAGTGCCACGATGGTCAGGCCATCTATTCTGGTCATCGCCATCGTATCGTTGTTACACGAAAGACTGGGGAAAAAACTCTTCTCCGCCCGTCTTACTAAGAAATGGTCGTTTCTTCTCATGGTGCAGAAGCCCCCTCAGAACTTTCACCCTTGGGGCAAAGACCAACGTTGATGAACTCGACACCCAACATCACGGAAGAACTACCGGAAACCATGCTGGAAGAAGCGGCGATTTGGCAAGCACGGTTGCAGCATGGTGAAACGGATATCGAACTTCAGAAAGCCTTCAACATCTGGCTTGCGGCTGATGCACGCCATCGGCAGGCCTATGAGGAAATGGAATTGCTCTGGGGAGCGCTGGAGACCCCGGTAACACAGCTCATGGCTGAACAATCCGATCGTACCTTTGCTGCAAAAACTGTCCCCCTCCATAAGTTGCGGCAGCGATCCTTGGGACGCGGGTTCCAGTATCTGGCTCTGGCTGCCTGCCTGGTACTGGCCATTACCATTGTCATTGGCTGGCAACAGGACTGGGTTACCCGCTGGCAAAGCGATTACATGACTGTCATTGGTCAAGAAACGTCTTTTCTGATGGCAGACAACAGCCGCATCACGCTCAATACCGACAGTGCCTTGGCAGTTGATTTCACGGCGGAACGACGACAGGTACGCCTGCTCAAGGGAGAAGCCTGGTTTGAAGTGACATCAGCCGATAATCGCCCTTTCATCGTAGCGACCAGCGCGGGTTCCGTGCGAGTCACCGGCACTCGCTTCAATATCCGTTTGCATCAGGATACCGCTATAGTCAGTCTGGACGAGGGGCAAGTGGAGTTAAGTACTCCTGACCACTCCAATAACCCGAACGGCTCACCGATTGTTCTTTTCCCTGGCCAGCAGGCTACGCTATCGCCCCAGGGTATCTCCTCACCATCGCCCTTCGATCATACTGCCATCACCGCCTGGCTCAGAAATCAGCTCGTGTTCTACGACACGCCTCTAGCCGAGGTCGTGGACACCCTCAATCGCCATCGTCACGGCCGTATTTTTATCACCAATCAGAAACTGAAAGCCTTGAAGGTCAGTGGTGTATTTTCCACCGACGAACCTGATACAGCACTGGATGTCATGATCAACACCCTGCCTGTACATTTGCTTCGCCTGACCGATTATTTAGTACTGATCCACTGACGGGCGGCTCACCCACTGCTCCAAAAAATTTTCTCCCGGACTGGGGGGTTACCCCCTGTCGTTACGTCTTATCCATAAATGCGTTTGATTCACATTTATGGATAAGACGTAACGACAGGGAGCGCCAATGAAATTCAATATAAAAAAGATAAATACTCAGATAAAACACTGCATATTGATGGCTATTATCACCGCAGTACCGACACAAACAACATCCGTACTGGCTCAGACCGATAACCCAAACTCGTCATCCGCAACATCGCAGACAGAACAGATCTATCCATTCAATATTCCTGCCAAACCTCTGCCTCAGGCTATTGCCGATCTTTCAGCAGTCACAGGCTTGCAGGTACTCTATACCGAACAATCTACCTTCAACCATACCGCACCTGCGCTCAAAGGGAATTACTCCGTTCGTGAAGCATTGCGACGACTGCTCGACGGTAGCGGACTGGCTGCGCGTTTTACCGGCAGCAATTCTGTAACGATCGAGCTGGCACCGTCTGAGAGTGGGGCCATGACATTGCCACTGATGACCGTGACTGCTGACGCTGTACCTGGTGAATTGCCTCCGGCCTATGCAGGTGGTCAGGTCGCCCGTGGTGGGCAAGTCGGGATGCTCGGCAACAAGGACGTGATGGATACGCCGTTCAGCGTCATCAACTACACGAACAAGACGATCCAGGATCAACAGGCGCGGACCGTTCAGGATGTTCTAGCGAATGTTCCGTCGATACTGACGAAACAAAACAGCGCAAGCGATGAAGACGGCTCATTAACTATTCGGGGTTTCTCGAACACCCTGTCAGCTGGCACCGGTAGTCTGAACGGGTTGGCGGGCATGGCCCCGTTGCGGACGCCGGACATGGATTACATGGAGCGCGTCGAGGTGCTGTTGGGGCCGAGCGCCCTGCTGAACGGCATGGCGGCGTCCGGGGCAGGCGGTATCGGCGGCTCGTATAATCTCGTCACCAAGCAGGCCGGCGACGAACCGCTGACCCAGCTGACCGCGCGGTATGGCTCCCGCTCTCAGCTTGGCGCTCATCTCGATGTCGGCCGCCGCTTCGGCGCAGGGAATCAGTTCGGTATCCGCTTCAACGGCGCATACCGCAAGGGCGATACGCCGGTGGCACCTGTCTCCGCAGAAGTGGGTTTGGGGGCGCTCAATCTGGACTATCGCGGCGAGCGTGTCCGGGTATCCGCCGATATCGCGCATCAGTCGAATCATGCCAATCCTCAGATCGTACAGCAGCTCGTTGTCAGCGGTGTCGGCGGCGGCATCGTCCACGTTCCGAAAGCCCCCGACGCCAGAACCAGCCTTAATCCCACATGGAGCAAACAACCCAGCAGATTGACGGGGGCTATGCTGCGTGGCGAAGTCGACATTACCGAGACTGTCACGGCCTATGGCGCCATCGGCAAGCAGAAACTGGAACTCACACTCATAGGCCCGAACCAACCGAGGCTGCTCGATACGAGCGGGACTTATGGGTGGGCTAACGTCGAGCACACGAATCTTTCCTGGGACGTGCTGTCCATGCAGGGTGGATTGAGGGCGAAGGCGGTGACCGGGCCGGTGAACCATGTCGTCAGCCTCAACCTGTCGCAGTCCACGATGGAGACCGGAGAGGCGCAAAGGACAACCCCGTTCACCTACACCACGAACATCTACAATCCGGTATTTGGCGCCGCCGTGTTCGCCGGTGATCCCGGCGATCCGAGGAAATTAAGCGAAACCCGCGTTTTCAGCACCGGCATCGCCGACACCTTGTCTATCCTCGACGAGCAGATCCAGTTCACCGCAGGCATCCGCTACCAGGAAGTGGATGCCAAAAGTTTCAACGGGGCGACCGGCGCCCTGACCTCCAGGTATGAAAGCGACGCATGGACTTCGGCTCTCGGGTTAGTCGTCAAGCCGTGGCAGAACGTCTTGCTCTACGCCAACTACATAGAAAATCTGGAGCGGGGAACCATTGTCGGCACGGCATTTTCGAATGCCGGCGAGATACTTGCACCCTATGTCGCCAAGCAGCACGAAGCGGGCGCCAAGGTCGATTGGGGAACGGTGACGACGACGCTGGCGGTGTTCCAGATCGCCAAGCCCAACCTGATCAGCGTTGCCGGCACGCCGCTGCCGACGCAAAAGCTCGACGGCGAGCAGCGCAATCGCGGTATCGAGCTGAACGCCTATGGCGAGCTCATGCCCGGCGTTCGCCTGATGGGCGGGCTCACCTACATCGACGGCCAGCAGACGAAGACCCAGGGTGGTCTCTTTGACGGCAACAGGGAAGCTGGCATTCCCGTCGTGCGGACCGTGGTCGGCGGTGAGTGGGATACGCCGTTCCTGCGAGGCCTGACGCTGACCGGCCGCTTCACCTACACCGGCGATCAATTGGTCAGCAGCAACAACACCTTGAAGATCCCTTCATGGACCGTCGTCGATCTCGGCGCGCGTTATGTCGTCAACGCGGGATGGACCAACAAACCGATCACGGTCCGCTTTAATGTCGATAACGTGTTCAACAAGGACTATTGGTCGTCATCGAACTTCAGGTATGTCCAGCTCGGCGCGCCGCGCACCTTCTGGCTTTCCGCGACATTCGGCTTCTGAGACATGTTGGTTTTTGCGGCGCTGGCGCTGACTATAGCAGGTTGTGTGTACCTTTACCTCGCCAGCCCTAATCAAAAGTGGCTGGTGCAGGCTTTGCCGGGAAGGCCTGCCCTTGTGGCGGGCGGCCTGCTGCTGGCGGCTGGTCTTGCCGCATGGATCACGGTATTGCGGCCCTTGGCTGGCTTCTTCGTAACGTTGCATGTTGCGATGGTCTGCCTGTTCGCCTTCCCCTACATCGCCGCGCTGCGCGGCAAAGGACGGAGGAACTGACATGGCGAACGAAATCTGCCTCGATTGGTGGGGAAAGGCCAGCGCTGGCGCCATCCTGGGACTTGGCCTCGCGCTCTCGCTGGTCGGCCTCTACGCTTATCTGGGACCGGGGGGCATCGATGCGCCGGGTGGGCGCTACTCGCTGATGCGCTATCTGGAAGTGTTCGTCTGGGTCGCGGTGTTCGGCTTCTGCTTCCTGTTTCGCAGTGGACGCGCGGCTTGGGCGTGGCTCGGCGCGGCGAACCTGATCGCCTTCACGGCGCTGTTTGCCTGCCGCTTCTATTTCTTCGTGTGAGGGCAATATGATCCGCGCTGATATCATCAAGCTCTACAAGACTGTTCACACATGGACCGGCATTACTTGCGGCTTTGCGCTGTTCATCGCCTTCTATGCGGGCGCGCTCACGATGTTTCAGGAGCCCATCGCACGCTGGGCGTCACCGCCTGCTGTGGGGGTGGCAGCGGTTCCTTTGGACGATGCGCCCCGTCTCCTCGAATTAGTTGCCGCCGCGCATCCTGAAGCGCGGGAGGAGGGGATCAAGCTGCATCTGCGGGGATACGAGAACGAGCCCGCCCGGGTGACGTGGGAGGAGGACGAGTCACATGAGGCGGGTCAACCGCATGGGCACGTCCACTGGTGGGCGACGCTCAAGCCGGACGGCTCGCTGCTGGCAAAGCAGGAGGAGCCGTCCGAACTGGCGGAGTTCATCAATACAATCCACATGCGCATCGGGATTCCAGAACCTTGGGGATCGTACTTCATGGGTGTGGTCTCGCTGCTCTACGGCGTGGCGCTGATCGCCGGCGTGATCGTACTGCTGCCGTCGCTCGTAAAGGATTTCCTTGCGCTGCGTGTCGGCAGGAACCTTAAACGCATGTGGCTGGACGCCCACAACGTCGTCGGAATTACAGCACTCCCATTTCACATTGCGATGGCGATCACCGCGACCGCATTGAGTCTTAGCCACGAACTCTGGTCGTTGCAAGAAGCCGTTATTTTTGGCGGCAAGCAAGCAATCCTGGACGAACGCGATAATGAGCCATTTAGAGCACCAAAGCCGATCGGCGAGGCGGGTGCAATGATGGCCCCCTCACAGTTGCTTCAAAGACTCAAGGCACAGGTGCCCGATTTCGAGCCCAAAGTCATGATTTTCAAGAATATCGGAGACAAGGCCGCTTCGGTGAGAGTTGCCGGTGCCGAGCGCGGCTATGTCGGAGATACGCATCTTGGAGGCGTGATGCTCAGCGCTGTGACAGGCGAATTGCTCAAAGACAGCACACGTCCATCGCGTCAGGATCCGGATCGGCGCGCGTCAGAGACATTCTACGGCCTGCATAGCGGACAGTATGAGGGTGCGACGATTACGTGGGCCTATTTCTTCCTCGGATTTTCCGGGGCATGGTTGTTCTATTCGGGCAACTTGCTGTGGATCGAGACACGCCGCAAGAAGGCGCGCAAGGGTGGCGAGCTACCTGAGCAGCGCCGCGATACCTACTGGCTGGGTGCTGGAACCGTGGGCGTGTGCCTCGGCTGCGTCGCAGGCCTTTCGCTTACCATTGTTGCGGCCAAGTGGCTGTATGGCCGCGTGGACGACCTCAACCACTGGCACGAATATATCTATTACGCTGTGTTTTTTGGCTCGGTCGTATGGGCCTTTGCATGGGGCGCGGCGCGTTCTGCCGTGCATCTGTTGTGGCTTTGTGCCGCTGCGACGATGGCGATTCCGCTGACTACATTGTTGGCGGTGCTATTCCCGGCGTTGGGCATGTGGGCGCATGGCAGTGCGGCAACTATCGGGGTCGATGTGGTCGCCTTCATCGGCGCGCTGTGCTTTGCCTGGATGGCAGTCGCGACCACGCGCCGGATCAGGAACGGTCCTACTGATAGCATCTGGTCCATTCGCAAAGCCGATGGCGACACAGTGCCGCATAAGCCTGCGGCGACCCGGCCGAATGACCATTGATGGTTCTCACGCGGAGCGTGGGAGCCATCAAATTGGAGGATTCTGTTATTTTTGTTTGTCCGCAGCTTCTTTGGAATCTTGCTGTGATGCGCGGACTGCCTCAAGGTTTTTGATAGCTTCTTCATTGCCCTGTTCGGCCGCTTTCTCAAACCATTCGATGGCTTTGTCGGTATTCTGCTTGACACCTTCGCCCATCAGGTAGATGACGCCAAGGTTGTTCTGCGCGTCGATATTTCCCTGTTCGGCAGATTTGGTAAATAGTTCGACTGCTTTGGCAGTGTCCCTGGTAACACCCTCGCCACTGAAATACAGTAGCCCGAGGTTGAACTGAGCGCCGGCATGGCCTTGTTCAGCCGACCGGAAGAACCATCCTGCAGCTGTTTCCGGATCTTTATCCTTCACCTTCCCTTGTGCATCGCGGGAAATGGCTTCTCCGGAGAAATACATGGAACCGAGGCTGTTCTGCGCTTCTGCGTTGCCAGCCTCCGCATCCTTGCGCAAGTTCAGGAAACGTTGTTCCGGTGTGAGGCCATCATCCAGTATCGGCATGATCTGTTTCTTCAGTTCATCCTGTTCTTTATTCGACAAACCTTCTTTCAGAATCGAGGGGAGTTCGCCGACGGAAGTGGATTCATCCATCATTACGATTTCTGGTTCATCAGATGCTGTTTCACCGGTGGATTCCTTATTCCCGCAGCCGGTGGCCAGCAGGAGGGCTGTCAAAAGAACTGCGATTGTCTTCATGCTTTTTTCCTTTTCTGTTTGATTGATGATTTGACCCATCCAGTGGTATCGGTCTTGTTTTACTGATTGGTTGATATGATTGCTGTACATACTGAAGAACCGGGTATATAGGTATTTGCGAGTTTCGCTCAATTTTCGGTGATGGCAAACAGACGCTGGTATTCCCTGATGGCATAGCGGTCGGTCATGCCGGCGATGTAATCGGCGATAGCCTGATGCCCGTATTCCTGAAATTTTTGCTGATATTCATAGGGCAATAATGCAGGTTCAGTTTCAAACGCGGTAAACAATTTTTCAATCGTATGCCGTGCCTTGTTGCTCATACGCATGACCTGGTAATGCTTGTAGAGATTTTTGTGCAGAAAACGTTTCAGTTCCTGCTGCTGTCGTTTGATCGTATCGCTGAAACCGATCAGAACCGGCTTTTCGCGCACGCTGTCCGGGCTGTCCGGGCTGGCATCCCTGATGCGGGTGCCGCTTTGCACGGTCAGGTCGACTACCAGTGTATTGATCATGCCGCGCACGGTTTCATGAATCAAACGCCGTCCGGTAATATCCGGATAATGCTGTTTTACCTGGTGCAGGTGGCGCGCGAAGATTTCGATTTCTTCGAGCTGTGCCAGGGTAATCAGGCCGGAGCGTAAGCCATCATCCACATCGTGATTGTTGTAGGCAATTTCGTCTGCCAGATTGGCGAGCTGTGCTTCCAGTGAAGCACTGTGGCCATGCAGAAAACGTGTTCCCAGTTCGCCCAGCGCCGCAGCTTTGGATTTTGGGACTCTTTTCAGGATACCTTCGCGGGTTTCGAAACACAGATTCAGCCCATTGAATGCGGCATAGCGTTCTTCCAGCACATCTACCACACGGAGCGATTGCAAGTTGTGCTCAAAACCTCCGTAAGTTTTCATGCAGTCGTTCAGGGCATCCTGGCCGGCATGGCCGAAAGGCGTGTGTCCCAGATCGTGTGAGAGCGTAATCGCTTCCACCAGCTCTTCGTTGAGATTCAGATTGCGCGCAATGGAACGACCGATCTGGGCGACTTCCAGGCTGTGAGTCAGACGGGTGCGAAACAAATCGCCCTCATGATTGACGAATACCTGGGTTTTATATTCCAGCCGGCGAAAAGCAGTGGAATGAATGACGCGATCGCGGTCGCGCTGAAACTGGCTGCGTCCGGCCGGTAATTCTTCATGGATACGGCGGCCGCGTGAGTTGGTGTCGGATACGGCGTAGGGTGCCAGATTGCTACGCATCGGCAACGCAGGCTGACAATGTTTCAAGCAGCAGGGGAGTGGGGACGGTATCGCCCGGTGATGCTTTGCCGATACCATCGAGCAGGATGAAACGGATGGCGCCCTCCTTTACTTTTTTATCGAGCTGCATCGATTCCAGGTAGCGTTCAGGCGAGATGCGCGGGCCTTTTACCGGTAATCCGGTATTTTCGAACAAGTACCGGATACGATCGACCTCCTGAGAGGTAATGCGCTGCAAACGCCGGGAGAGATCAGCCGCCATGAGGGTGCCGGCGGCAACAGCCTCACCGTGCAGCCATGCGCCGTAACCCATGGCATTCTCGATTGCATGGCCAAAAGTATGGCCCAGATTGAGCAGCGCCCGCAAACCGCTTTCACGTTCATCCAGCGAAACGATTTCAGCCTTGATTTCACAACTGCGGCGGATTGCGTAATTCACTGCTGCAGGATCACGCGCCAGCAGTGAGTTCATGTGCTGTTCCAGCCAGTCGAAGAAATCTGCGTCATAGATCAGACCGTATTTGATGATTTCTGCGATGCCGGCGCGCAGTTCCCTGTCCGGCAGGGTGGTGAGGGTGGCTGAATCAGTCAGAACCAGTTGCGGCTGGTAAAAGGCGCCAATCATGTTTTTGCCAAGCGGATGGTTGATCCCGGTCTTTCCGCCTACGGACGAATCTACTTGCGCGAGCAGGGTGGTGGGAATCTGGATGAACGGTACGCCGCGCAAATAGGTGGCGGCCGCAAAACCGGTCAGGTCGCCGATGACTCCGCCTCCCAGTGCAATCAGCGGTGTCCTGCGCTCGCAGCGGTGTTCCAGCAGTGCATCAAAGATCAGATTCAGCGTTTCCCAGTGTTTGTACCGTTCGCCGTCGGGCAGGGTGATCGCGAAGGTTTCCACGTGATGCTCGGCAAGCGCGCTACGCAGTTTTTCCAGGTAGAGCGGTGCTATGGTGGTATTGGTGACGATTGCAGCCTTTTTACCAGGCAGATGGGGAAGCAGCAGATCCATTCTGGAGAGCAACCCCTGTCCGATATGAATGGAGTAACTGCGGTTTTCCGGGAGGGTGTCAAGCGCAACTTCGATTGATTCTATTGCATTCATATCACATTCTTTCAAGATTATCGTTCAGCGGAAGCAAAGCCTGATCGGGGTTTATCAGAATCCGTGTGTAAATCATATTGCCGGGTATAAGGCGGTTTGCGGTTATTCAGACGGTTTAACGCAAGGAGGAGATCCGGCAGCAGTGAATTCCTGATTGGACTGGCGTAATTTCTGTATCAGTTTCTGGACGAAAGCACGGGCACTTTGCCGACCGCTGTCCATGATGATATGTGCGGTTTCGCGATACAGCGGATCGCGTTGGGTAAATAGCTCAATCAGTTTGGCATGCACGTTTCCGGTTTGCAGCAGAGGCCGGTTTTTATCCAGATAAGTACGGCGGCGCAATTCCGTGACGGGTGCACACAGATAAACCACCGTACCATGCTGCCGCAGTAAGGCACGATTATCGGGGTGTAATATTGCTCCCCCTCCGGTAGCGAGTACGATGTTCTGCTGCCTGACGATATCCCGCAGTACTTCGCTTTCACGTTTGCGAAAACCGGCTTCTCCTTCTATTTCGAAGATCACGGGTATTCCGACCCCTGTGCGTCGCTGGATTTCATGATCGATGTCGATGAAAGTCTTGCCGACGAGATTTGCTAGTAACTTGCCAACCGTGGTTTTACCGGAGCCCATCATACCGATCAGGATGATGTTGCCTGGTATCGACCCGGTATCAGAATTTTTTGTGTTTGGCGTTTTGCTGCGTTGCATGCGGTAATTGTACCGGAAATGCATAACCCGCCTATGGATTTCCCTGAAGGACCTTTGAAGGCGCCGGGATGGTTTTTCTTGGGTATTTGCCTGAATCCCGCTTGAACCAGGTAAGAAAATACAGCGAGAAGCAGGATCGATTATCGGGGTGAATTTATAAAAATCTGGCAACGAATGCTTTTTCGATATCCCCGCTTAGTGGGATTCTGACACGATGGCCGCTGCCGGGTGCAACGCTGACGGCATTGCCTTCAAGATCCTGCATTTGTTCGAGCTGGATGACGCGATTACCGGAAGGGTGAACGATTTCCAGGCGATCACCGGTCTGGAAGCGATTCTTGACCAGGATTTCGGCCATGCCGGTGGTGGTATCCACATGTTCGATGTCGCCCACATACTGGCTGCGGGAGGATTCAGAATGGCCACGCAGATAATTCTGCGTTTCCTGGCTGTGATGGCGCTGATAGAAGCCATCGGTATAGCCGCGATTGGCCAGGCCTTCCAGCTGGCCTAACAGTGCCGGATCGAAAGGGCGCTGATGAACGGCATCATCGATTGCCTGACGATAAACCTGTGCGGTACGTGCGACATAGTAGGCTGATTTGGTTCGTCCTTCGACCTTGAGTGAGTCGATACCGATTTCGGTCAGGTGCGCCACATGCTCGACCGCGCGCAAATCCTTCGAGTTCATGATGTAGGTGCCATGCTCGTCTTCCATCACAGGCATCAGTTGCCCCGGTCGCTGGCTTTCCTCGATCAGATAAACCTGATCGGCTGCCGGGTGGCGTTTTATGGCAGTGTTGCTGAAAGAAATGGATTCAGTCGATTGGAGTGCTTCATTGAAATCAAAGTCGATTTTTTGTGGCAGTTCGATATCACCGCTGGCATTTTCTTCAGCGGCCTTGACCTTGTAATCCCAGCGGCAGGAATTGGTGCAGGTACCCTGATTGGGGTCGCGATGGTTGAAATAGCCGGACAGCAGGCATCGTCCGGAGTAGGCGATACATAAAGCACCATGCACGAATACTTCGAGTTCCATGTCCGGGCAGAGTGTGCGGATCTCACTGATTTCTTCCAGCGACAGTTCACGCGACAGGATGACACGCGCCAGGCCGAGTGATTGCCAGAATTTGACAGCGGCATAGTTGACGGTATTGGCCTGGACGGACAGATGAATTGGCACATCCGGCCATGTTTTCCGTACCATCATGATGAGGCCGGGGTCGGCCATGATCAGTGCATCGGGCTGCAGTTCAATGACAGGCGCCATATCACGCAGGTAGGTCTTGACCTTGCTGTTGTGCGGCATCAGGTTACTTGCCACAAAAAATTTCTTGCCGAGCTGATGCGCTTCAGTGATTCCTGTGCACAACTGTGGTAGGGTAAATTCATTGTTGCGGGCGCGCAGCGAGTAGCGCGGCTGGCCGGCATAGACCGCATCTGCTCCAAAAGCGTAGGCAGCACGCATTTTTTCCAGAGAGCCGGCGGGCAGGAGTAATTCAGGGGCTTTCAGCATGATGTAAAATGAGGCAAATGGGCTGAGGAAATAAAGCTGCTTCAGCTCTTTCCTTCGCTATCCGGTTGTTTTTCAAAGTTTCAGTGAATGTTGCCATTGTATCACCATGCCGATTGACCCTGTTTTCATCCATTTGCGGTTGCACAGCGAGTATTCTGTCGTGGACGGTATCGTGCGGGTTGAAGAAGCGGTTGCAAAAGCGCGCGATGTCGGGATGCCAGCGTTGGCATTGACGGATCTTTCCAATCTCTTTGGTCTGGTCAAATTTTATCAGTGTGCCTTCAAGGCCGGGATCAAGCCGATTGCCGGCTGCGATGTCTGGGTCACGAATGAAAACGATGCAGACCGGCCTTTTCGCTTGCTGCTGCTGTGCCAGTCCTTTTCCGGTTATCTGCTTTTGAGCCGCCTGCTGTCCCGTGCTTATCGCGAGAATATGTGTCGCGGTCGTGCCGAGCTGAAAAAAAGCTGGTTTCGGGAAGAGGATGCGGGTACAGAAGGGTTGATTGCGTTGTCCGGCGGAGGCCAGGGGGAGGTTGAGCAATTATTGCTGGCTGACCCGCCTGCTGCAGTAACGGCTGTGCATCAGTGGGCGGATTTGTTCCCCGGAAGGTTTTATCTGGAAATTCAGCGTTGTGGCCGCCCTGATGAGGAAACATCAGGATATGCCCTGCTGGATCTGGCTTCCAGCCTGAAACTGCCGGTAGTGGCGACTCACCCGGTGCAGTTCATGCGGCCGGAGGATTTCAGGGCACATGAAGCGCGTGTATGTATCGCACAGGGGTATGTACTGGGAGATCGCCGGCGTCCGAAGGAATTTACCGGGCAACAGTACTTCAAAACGCCGGCAGAAATGGGAGAACTGTTCCGTGATGTGCCGGAAGCACTGGCCAACAGTGTGGAAATTGCCAGACGTTGTTCGCTGATGCTGGAGCTGGGAGTCAACCGGTTACCGGATTTTCCGACACCTGCCGGAATCAGTGTCGAACAGCATCTGCGCGAGCTGGCTCAGACAGGGCTCGAAGCACGTTTGCTGCAATCGTTCCCGCAGGTACTGCAACGTGACGAAAGGCGGCCAATTTATCAGATGCGGCTGGATTTTGAAGTGGAAACCATCATCCAGATGGGGTTTGCCGGTTATTTTCTGATTGTGGCCGACTTTATCGGCTGGGCCAAGCAGCATGATGTGCCGGTCGGGCCGGGACGCGGTTCCGGCGCAGGATCGCTGGTAGCCTATTCTCTGGGGATTACTGACCTGGACCCGCTGCTTTACGATTTGCTGTTCGAACGATTCCTGAATCCGGAGCGCGTTTCCATGCCGGATTTCGATATCGATTTTTGTCAGGATCGGCGTGAGCAGGTGATCGAATACGTGCGCGACCGTTACGGCGCGGAGAGTGTGGCGCAGATTGCAACATTCGGTACCATGGCTGCCAAGGCGGTGGTGCGTGATGTCGGGCGAGTGCTCGATCTGCCGTATAACTTTGTTGATCAGCTGGCCAAGCTGGTGCCGTTCGAACTGGGTATGACCTTGCGCAAGGCGCGTGAAATCGAGCCATTGCTCAACCAGCGTGCGGAGGAAGAGGAAGATGTGCGCAATCTGCTGGAACTGGCAGAACGATTGGAAGGATTGACGCGCAACGTGGGAATGCACGCGGGGGGTGTGCTGATTGCGCCGGGGAAGATCACCGATTTCTGTCCGGTTTACTGTGCCGATTCGGGAGATGCGGTCGTCAGCCAGTATGACAAGGATGATGTCGAGAAAGTCGGCCTGGTGAAGTTTGACTTCCTCGGGTTGCGGACATTGACCATTCTCGATCGGGCAGTTGCCGATATCCGGCAGTATCGGGCAGCGTCTCCCGGATCGGCGGTGGCTGAACCGGATGTGCAACCTGCCGAAGAAAGTCATTTTTCACTGGAGAGTATTTCCCTCGAGGATGCGGCCACATTTTCTTTGATGGCGAAGGGCAATACTGTCGGGATTTTTCAGTTTGAATCACGCGGGATGAAAGATCTGCTGCAGCGGGCAAGACCTGACCGGTTTGAGGATCTGATCGCGCTGGTGGCGCTTTACCGGCCGGGGCCGATGGATCTGATCCCTGATTTCATCGAGCGCAAGCACGGCAAGCGGGTGGATTATCTGGATCCGCGCCTGCAGCCGATCCTTGGACCTACTTACGGCATCATGATTTATCAGGAGCAAGTGATGCAGATTGCCCAGGTAATCGGCGGTTACAGCCTGGGCGGGGCTGATTTGCTGCGGCGTGCCATGGGCAAAAAGAAAGTGGAGGAAATGGCACAGCAACGTGCCGTGTTCGTTGAAGGTGCAATCAGGAACGAAATGGCCGAAGCGGATGCCGTGACACTGTTTGGCCTGATGGAAAAATTTGCCGGTTACGGTTTCAATAAATCCCATGCGGCCGCGTATGCGCTGATTGCTTACCAGACGGCCTATCTCAAGACCCATTATCCGGCGGAGTTCATGGCTGCCTGTATGTCGTCGGATATGGATGACACGGATAAGGTGAATGTATTTTACGAAGACTGCAAGCTGAACGGGATTGTCATCCTGCCGCCGGATATCAATGAATCGGAGTATTACTTCGTTCCGGTCGATCATAAAACGATCCGCTATGGTCTGGGAGCCGTAAAGGGGTCGGGGGAGGCAGCTATCTCGGCTATCGTTCAGGTCAGGGAGCAGGGAAGTACATTTACTGGTTTGTTCGATTTCTGCCGGCGTGTCGACCGGCGTATCGTCAATCGCCGCACCATCGAGGCACTCATTCGTGCGGGTGCATTTGATTCTGTCGAAACCAATCGCGCAGCACTCCTTGAATCCGTGGGCAATGCCATGGAGTATGCCGAGCAATGCAGCCTGGCTGCCAGTCAGGTGAGCTTGTTCGATGAAAATACAGATTTGATTCAGCCGCCAGCAATTACAGGTGTTGCGCAATGGCCGGAGAGAGAGAAGCTGCAGAATGAAAAAATGGCGCTGGGTTTTTATCTGAGCGGCCATCCTTATGACAGCTATGCCAGGGAGCTGAGCTGCTTCATCCCGGTGCGCCTCAGCCGTATCGTTCCCGGACGTGAACCGCAGCTCATCGCCGGCGTGATCTATGCCATACGGACACAAATGTCCCGGCGCGGGAAGATGGCGATTGTTACGCTGGATGACGGGCTGGCAAGAGTCGAGGTCGTAGTCTACAGTGATTTGCTGAGCACGGGCTCACACTTCATGAAGGCAGATCAGTTGCTGGTTGTCAGAGCCCTGGTCAGCCATGGTAACGGGGAAAATGCTGATCGGCGTATCGTGGCGAAGGAGATTTATGATTACGTCACTGCTCGTTCGATGCATGCCAGAAAACTGAGAATCATGATCGATGACTCCGGGCTTCTCACGCCCGCGCAACTGAAGGAGTTGCTGGCTGCCAATCTGCCGGAAAATGGAGTGAATAATGTCATTCCTTCGTCAGGTTGTGCGGTATCGATCGATTTTCGTAACCAGGTGGGTAGTTGTGAAATTGATTTGAGCAGCCGTTGGCGTGTTCATTTACATGAAGGGCTGATCGAGTCGCTTATGGACATTCTCGGTCGTGATAAGGTGGAAGTGGTTTACTGATGGTAGGTTCGGGTAATGCTGTGCCCCGGGTGAAGTTACCAACCCGGACTGCAGAAATTCAGCTTGTTTCAATTGCCGTGAATATATTCGATGTAGACCCATAACATCATGAGCATGAACAGTACCAGTGAGAGTGTGACCCGGATAGTGAGCGATTTGACCATGCGTGTACTGTCGCCTTTATCCTTGATCATGAAATAAAGTGCAGAGCCCAGGCTGTAGAGGATGGATAGCAGAAGTAGAATGGCAAGTATTTTCAAGTGTTCTCCCGATGGATGACAGACAGTTCCTGCACCGTTTCCGCTGCTTTTACTGCCGTTTGGAAACTCCAGCAGACGATGGTCTAGGCCGCTTATCAGGAATTGGCCCGGAAACCGGTCATCTGCTTTTTTTATTGTAACTGATAACAGTTGGCTGTGAACTATCCTGATATCGAATCCCCACCGGCGATTTTCCTGATGGGACCTACTGCCAGCGGAAAATCTGCTATGGCTCTGGAGATTGCACGACGTTTCCCGGTGGAAATCATTGGTGTCGACTCAGCCCAGGTTTACCGGTTTATGGATATCGGCAGCGCCAAGCCGGACAAACTGATACTGTCGGAAATTCCTCACCATCTGATCGATTTGATCGACCCTGATGAAAATTATTCCGCTGCACGCTTCAGGGAGGATGCTTTGTCGGTGATGCGTGAGATTACGGCACGCGGCAGGGTTCCGTTACTGGTCGGAGGTACCATGCTTTATTTCAAAGTGTTGCGGCAGGGACTCGCTGCATTGCCTCCAGCGGATGATAGCGTGCGCAGAGCATTGGAGCAGCAGGCCCTCGATAAGGGATGGCCTGCCATGCATGCTGTTTTGAGCCAACTCGATCCTGTAACGGCGGGTCGTATCCAGCCAAATGACAGTCAGCGAATACAGCGTGCGCTGGAAGTCTGTTATCTGACCGGCAAGCCCATGTCGGAAATGCTGGAGCAGCAGCAAAATGCCGATTTTCCATTTCGTGTTTTCAATATTGCGCTGCTCCCGGGCGACCGCAGTGTTTTACATGAGCGTATCAGCCAACGGTTCGCAGCCATGCTGGAAGCCGGTCTGATCGATGAAGTACGCTTGATCCGGGAGCAGTTCCATGTCAACGGCGATATGCCTTCGATGCGGTGTGTGGGTTATCGTCAGGTTTGCATGTACCTGGACAATGAAATCAGCTTTGCCAGAATGCAGGAAACAGGTGTTTTTGCGACCCGGCAGCTGGCTAAACGCCAATTGACCTGGCTGAGGTCGATGAGCGGACTGCAGATATTCGACTGTCTGGAAAATAGACTGGCCCGACAGATAATCGATCTTATCCAGGCGCAGCGCCTTTTCTCCTGATTGGTCGGGCGGTTACTGATTGTGACTGATGGAGGATACAGACTGAATTACGTAACGGAAGCGGATAACAGGTAACAACCTGATTTTGCGACCGCTCGGCAGAACATATCGGGCAGATTATATGAATATACTGCTGACGCCGGAATCATGATGGCGTCCCCAAGGGGATTCGAACCCCTGTACCCACCGTGAAAGGGTGGTGTCCTAGGCCTCTAGACGATGGGGACCAAGATTGACAGGTGAGGCAAACAAGCTGGTGGAGATAAGCGGGATCGAACCGCTGACCTCTTGCATGCCATGCAAGCGCTCTCCCAGCTGAGCTATACCCCCGAGCAAAACAAGTCGGCAATTATACTGACCACCCCCTTTGTTGTAAAGCAGCGTGTCATAATCGCGGCTTGCAATTATATTTCTGGCAGGGGAAGGCTGCTCCCGTACGTACTGGTTGATAGCAGATCCGTTTTCGCTAATAGTTCTGGCTGCGTGGCTTGATACCCAGTGTTTTGATTTTCCGGTAAAGATGAGTGCGTTCCAGGCCGGCTCGTTCAGCAACACGAGTCATATTGCCACCTTCCTGCTCGATCAGCTTTTCAAAATAATTTTTCTCAAAGATGTCTCGTGCTTCACGCAGCGATATGTTGAGCGGAATGTCTGAAACAACGGAAACCGCTTCTCGTGAGGAAAGGGTCAGGGCCTGCTGCACAGCATCGACGGAAATTTCATCGCCGGTGCAGGTCAGTGCGAGCGAATGCACGATGCTGGTCAACTGTGCGAGATTTCCCGGCCAGTCATAATTGCGCAGGGCATTCAGTGCCGCTGTGCTGAAGTGCATGAGGGGTATTTCTCCCGATTCGATCCAGCCTGAGAGCAGCTGACTGGCCATTTCCGGTACATCTTCACGATGGGCCCGCAAGGGCGGGATAGTAATACAGAGGTTGCTCAGTATCTCAAACAACCTGGGATGATACGTACCTTGTGCGGTGAGCTCTGCCAAAGGACGTATCGTGGCGCACACCAGCCGGACGCCGTATTGTTCCAGTTTGCCGAGCAGCAGCAGCAGGCCTTTCTGTTCGAGCTTGCTCAGATCCCCGACTTCTCCGAGGAAGAGCAACCCGCCTTTTGCCTGTTCCAGTTGAGTCAGGGGGCTTTCAGCGAGGAATGAGCAGGATTCCGGTACTATCCAGGCCGTGTTGGGACGATGCAGGAATCGTGCGCAATGTTCTACACCGACACCGGGTTCTCCCGTCAGCAGGACAGGGATTTTGAGATTCTCTACCTGCTCGAGTTTTTTTCTGAGTTCCGTGATCAGTCCGCTGTGCCCCAGATTGGACAGGGAAAGGGTGGGGGAGAATTTGTGCTGCTTGCCACCGCGCATGACTTGCCCGACGGTATTCAGCAGTTTCTGCAATGGGATCGGTTTTTCCAGGTAGCCGACTGCACCGACGCGTGTGGCTTCTACTGCCGTATCGATCGTGCCATGTCCTGACATCATGACGACCGGCATGGTCAGGAGGCCGTTGTTTGCCCAGTCTTTCAGCAGTGTAATGCCATCCGTATCCGGCATCCAGATATCCAGCAGCACCAGATCAGGGCGGGTCTGGCTGCGATAATTTCTTGCCTGCTCCGCATTTTCCGCCAGCGCAACGTTATAGCCTTCATCTCCCAGTATTTCGGATAACAGTTCGCGTATTCCCAGCTCATCATCTACAACGAGAATCGTGTTATTGGCCATGTGATCCTTGTCCTTTTTCTATAACCGGAATGTGAGTTTTCAACATTTCAGCTGGAGTGTTACCCTGAAATTTGCGTCGTTTGAGATCTTTGGTTCTGTTGTCGATCATCGGGTATTTCTGGCAGAACGGCTGGTTCTGTCATTGTGCCTTGCATGTTTTCTGTGTGCAAAACTTTGTAACTGTACCCATTCAATTGATTTGCTCCTCCCTATACGGCAATGATCAACCTGGCCTTCAGATTCAGGCAGCTTTGGTTGAGGGTTGCGGGGTACTGCAGGGTAAAGCAGGCAGGGTAATTGAAATCTGGGCACCATGAGGCTGGATGTTTTGTATTTTGATCGTGCCGCTGTGCTCATCCACGATTTTCTTGACGATTGGCAACCCCAGGCCGGTTCCTCTCGGTTTGGTCGTGACATAAGGTTCAAAGGCATGTGCTCTGACTTGCTCCGGGAATCCCTTGCCGTTGTCGATCACACTCAGCTCGATACCGTTGCTCACGGATCGGGTCTGCACGGTAATTCTGGCATCTTCCATGCCGGTCAGAGCGTCCTGCGCATTCTGTAACAGGTTATGTATGACCTGCCGTAATCTTGCCGGATCTCCCCGAACAGGAGAAATTTCTCCCGTCAGTTCCAGGGTAATGGGAGGTTGCGGTGATTCATTCTCAGTATTGTCGCTCATCTGGTAAAGCGCCAGTACTTCCCGCACCAGACGATTGACATCCACCTGGCACAGTTCGAGCTCGGGCACACGTGCATATTCCCGGAATTCATTCACCATTCTTTTTAGTGCCTCGACCTGGCTGACGATCGTTTCGGTGGAACGTTTCAGTATTTTTGCGTCCGGTTCGTCAAGTTTGCTGACCAGCTTGTGCTGCAGGCGTTCGGCGGATAACTGGATCGGAGTGAGCGGGTTTTTGATTTCGTGTGCCAGGCGCCGCGCCACTTCTCCCCATGCCACGGTACGCTGGACCTGCAACAGGCTGGTAATGTCATCGAATACCACCACGCCACCGCCGCCGGATGCCTGGGGCAGACGGGAGCCACGCAGCAACAGAACCTGTTCTTTGTCTGCAGTGAAGTGCAATACCTGTCGCTGCCATTCACCGGCTTCCTCGGAATCGAAGCCACCTCTTATTTCGGCGGCCAGTAACCTCAATCCTGATTCCTGCTCGGCACATTCTTCCACGGTCAGCCCTTCGAAACTGATCAGTGGAATCTGCAATATCTGCTCGGCGCTCTGGTTGACTGCACGTATTCTCAATGCTTTATCAAAGACGATGACACCTGATGACAGATTGGCCAGAATATTTTCAAGATAGGTGCGCGCGTTCTCGACTTCCTGCTGGTGCTGCTGTGCGATTGTACGTGCGGCTGCCAGTTGCTCGGTCATGAGGTTGAACGATTCCGTCAGGATGCCGAATTCATCCGTACTGTGAACCTGGTGTCGCCGACTGAAATCGCCCTGCGCCACCGCGCGGGTTCCTTCGGCCAGCAACCCCAGTGGAGCACTCAGTTTTTCACTGATCAGGAAAGCACAGGCGAGTGCCGAAAACAATGCCAGCAGCAAAGCGAGGGTCAGCGTGGCGCTGTACAGCCGTGTCAGTCCCTGGCGGGACAACATCAATTCCTGATAATCACTGAAACCGGCCTGAACTATCTCAGCATTGCGTGCAATGGAGGGGGGTACACGCTGCAGCACCTGTAATACTCGGATATCTTCTTCAGCGCTCAGTACATTGACCGGAACGAGTACCCGCAAATACAGGGTATTATCGGCGAGCGTTTCGACTGCGCTGTAGTTTTTCTGCATCCGGATATGCCGCATTGCTTCCGTATTGGGGATCTCAGGAAACAGTACGGCATCATCCAGGCTGGTGAAGGCAATGACTTTTCCCTCCTGATTGAACAGGGTGGCTTCCTGGATCTGGGACTGGATCAGAAGCTGATTCAGGACAGTCAGCGGGAACGATGCCGGTTCTGCCAGATCGAGTGCGGCTACCTGTGCTTTTTTCTGCAATTCTTCCAGCAGGTTGTCCAGTACCGTTTGACCCAGTGTCAGGCCACCTTCCAGCGCCCGATCCACCTTGACGTCGAACCAGGATTCGATACTTTTTTCCAGAAACTGTACTGAGATACTGTAAATCAGCACACCGGGAAGAATGGCCATCAGTGAAAACACCATCAGAAGCCGCAGTGCCAGTTTAGAACCGAATTCACCCGTTTTGAGACGGCGTCGCAATCGCCCGAGCAGGAACCCCACGACCCCGATCAGGAGCAGCAGGAAAATTGTGATGCTGACGATCAGCCAGCGATAATGGCGCTCGAAGAATTCAGTATTGGCTCCGGCTGAAGCCAGCAGATACAACATGACGGCACTCAACCCTGCGACTACGAAAATAACGTATTTCATAAACCGGTTTTCTAATGAAGGCCAGACTCATTGCCGGCATCAGATGCAGGCGGAAATTTGATCTGCCAGATTTTTCTTTTGGAGCTGAGATTCCAGTCCTCGGTATCGAGCCACTCCAGTTGAAAAGGTTTGGATAAACGTGAGATGTCCAGCCATATCTGCAGAATAGCCGTATAGGTGGTGTCGGGCAGGAGGGGTTGATTCTCCCTGATCAGCATATCCGGCTGGTGTCCCAACGCCTGTAATGCGGCTTTCAGTGTTGGAAAATTGCGTGGCTGCCCGTGCTGAGTCAACCGATACTGTCTGGTCAGTGCCTGATAGCTGAGTTCGATTCTTTCCTTGGAACGGGCGACTTCTTCATCCAGCCAGTACCAGCGTGGTTTCATGATCAGAAGCCGGGTGACGAAATAAAGATCGACTCCTTTTTTAAGAGCCTGCTTCATCGTTCTGCTCAGATCGATGTTGGCTTCGACATCGATATGAAAACTTTCGCCGGATTTTCTGACATGGAAGGATTCGATTTCTATATGTCCTTTCTCGGCGGCAAGGGTGGCAGGCGACAGCAACATGACCAGCAATAAAAATATCAGGTTGTGCCAGGGGCGCCTGATAGCGGCAAACAGGTCAGTTTTTCCGGAATAAAGCATAAAAGAAGCCATCATGATGTGATCCCGGCAGTAACTGGCCATGGCCGAGCATCCCATGAGAGCAAGGCAATCTGCTGGCATCCTCGTGAGTCGTGAGGAATTTGTCGGCAACTGCATCGTTTTCTTCATTGAACACTGAGCAGGTGACATACAACAGCTTTCCTCCACGTTGCAGTAGTGGCCACAGTCCATTCAATATCGCCGTTTGTGTCTGAGCGAAGTGATCGATATCTTCAGGTCTTCTGAGCCATTTGATGTCCGGGTGGCGGCTGACCACGCCCGAAGCCGAGCACGGAACATCGGCCAGGATTCGATCATACAGCTGGCCATCCCACCAGTGTGACGGACTCATTGCGTCACCACACACCAGCCGGTAACCGGCTATTTTCAAGCGGGAGAAATTTTCTTTCAGTCTGACGAGCCGGTCTTCCTGTTTATCCAGTACGGTTAATTCAATGTCCTCGGCCAGTTCGGCGAGATGAGTGCTTTTGCCGCCCGGCGCTGCACAGGCATCCAGTACACGCATACCTGCTCCGACATTCAGCAGGGGAGCGGCAAATTGTGCACCGGCATCCTGCACGGTGACCAGTCCTTCGGAGAATCCCGGTAATTTCTCCACGGCGACAGGTCTGGAAAGCCGCAAGGCAGTATCCCACAGCCATTCGGAGTCGATATTCTGCGCATCCAGCATTGCCTGATAGAGGTCGACCGAAGTGCGCAACCGGTTGACACGCAAGATCATGGCGGGGTGTTCATTGCCCGCGAGCAGTATGGCCTCGTAATCCTGTGGGTATTGCTGACGCAGTTTGTCGATCCACCATTGCGGATAGGAATAGTGGGCGATGTCGTCGTTTCTGATCTGATCCGGCAGAGAAGTGCGCTTGCGCATGAAATTGCGCAGTACGGCATTGACCAGCCCTGATACTGCGGGGTTGCGTGTGATTTTCCGCGAAGATGAAACTGCATGATCGACGATGGCATGTGCCGGTGCCTTGCTGTAACGAAGCTGATACAGAGCGACGGCCAGCAGGTAATGAAGCTGTTTGTCCTGCACCGGTTTGTTCAGTAATTTGTGGAGAATGGCATCGAGTTGCCCGTAATGGCGGAGCACGCCATAAGCAATATCCTGAATGGCACCACGCTGCTGGGGGGTGAGATGGGAACCGGTCTGCCAGATATTGCGTAATACTTCGGTCAGATTGGCACCAGCGAAAACTTCCCTGATCGCCTGCACAGCCAGTAATTGAACTTCGATCATGTTTCAGAGGTGCCCTGGTTATCCTGTGTCGCCTTATGGAAACTTTCCCCGGGGTGTAGCGGGTGTCCGGCAAGGAATTGTGCAGCGGTCAGTTTTTTTCCGCCTGCTTTTTGCAGGATATCGATGGATAAAGCATCACGGCCGCATGCAACCACGATGCCATCAGGATCGACAGTGATGATTTTTCCAGCCTGATGAGAGTTATTGTGATTGACGTGGCTGACGATACGAGCTTGCCACAGTTTGATCGTGTTTCCCTGCAGATGGGTAAATGCACCGGGGTGCGGGTCGAATGTCCGGATCATCCGGTCGATATATGCCGCATCGCATGTCCAGTCGATTTCGGCCTCAATTTTCCGTATTTTTGCCGCGTAACAGGCGTCCACCTCATTCTGCGGCTCAGAGATGAGTCTGCCATGATCCAGTAATGTCAAGGCTTCGACGATACATTTGCCACCGAGGTCAGCCAGCTTGTCATGCAGGGTCGCCGTCGTATCGTACGGTTCAATGGGAAGCGACCGTTTCAGCAGGACTGCTCCGGTATCCAGTCCCTGATTCATCTGCATGATGGAGATGCCGGTTTCTGTATCACCTTCCAGCAGGGCGCGCTGAATGGGCGCAGCGCCCCGCCAGCGCGGCAGCAGGGATGCATGAATGTTGATACAGCCATGACGGGGGATGCGCAATACCGCTTCCGGCAGCAGCAGTCCGTAGGCTGCGACGATCATTACATCAGGTTTGAATGTGGCGAGTTGTGCCTGTATGTCTGATGATTTCAGCGTTTCCGGCTGTAACAGCGGGATATCATATTGCTGTGCCAGTATTTTGACCGGGCTTGCCTGCATTTTCATGCCGCGTCCGGCTGGCCGGTCCGGTTGAGTCAGGGTGAGGACGATATCGAATCCTGCTTTCTGCAACTCCTCCAGCGCTCTGGCCGCGAAGTCCGGTGTACCTGCAAAAATGATTCTCATGCGTGACGGTGTTCGCTGGATGAATGTGAGTTACCGGAGCAGGAACACTGGCTGAATCCGATCAGGCAATTTGCCTGCGCGCCTGTTTTTTCAGCTTGCTCAGAATGCGGGATTGCTTGAAGGGTGACAGGTATTCGACAAATACTTTTCCCATGAGATGATCCATTTCGTGCTGGATACAAACTGCCAGCAGCCCGGATGCGTCCATTTCAAAGGATTTTCCATCAATGCCGGTTGCCCGGACGGTAACTTCCTCGGCACGGGTGACCTTGTCAAAAATACCGGGTACCGAGAGGCACCCTTCCTGTGTTTCCGCGTTTCCGCTGCTGGCGATGATCTCCGGATTGATCAGCACCAGCAGCTCATCGCGGGTTTCGGAGACATCGATGACGATTATCCGCTGGTGGACATCCACCTGGGTAGCCGCCAAACCTATACCTGGTGCGGCGTACATGGTTTCGGCCATGTCACTGACCAGAGTGCGTATTTCCCGGGTGATGGAGGGCACTTCGGTTGCGATCTTGTGCAATCGTTCATCGGGGTAGCGGAGTATGTTCAGAATTGCCATAACAAATTTGCATAATTCGGATACTAGGATTCTGGGAAGCGGTTCTATCATTGTGCACCGGCCGATTTTCTGACTAACCCGGTGTTCTGTCCAGTCCGGTAAGGCTTGTGATGACAGATTGCCTTACTTTTCGGGTATTTCGATGGAGATGAAGAACCCTTATGCGCACTTTGACAATTATATCCGTGATTTTGTTTACCAGTCTGTTTTCTGGTCTGTCTTTCTCAGCTGGCGAAATCGGATTGCGGGATGACACTCCGGATCGCTACCAGGTCGTTCCCGGTGATACGCTCTGGGGAATAGCCTCCCGCTTTCTAAAGGAGCCCTGGCGCTGGCCGGAAATCTGGCAGATGAACCGGGAGCAGATCAGGAATCCGCATCGGATTTATCCTGGAGATGTCATTATCATCGAAAACACCCGGTATGGTAAGCGCCTGAGAATGGCGAGTGAGAAGGGTGTCGTCAGGCTCTCCCCTCGGATTCGTGCCGAGGAATCGGCTATGCGGGCTATTCCCGTTATTCCGGCTGCAAAAATCGAGCCTTTTCTGAATCAGCCACTGGTCATCGAAAAAGGCAAACTGGATAGAGCACCTGTGATACTCGGGGCGAGTGACGATCGTGTGATTCTGAGTACCGGTGACAAGGTTTATGTGGGTGATCTACCTGCCGATCAGGGCGTGATCTGGCAGGTATTTCGCAATGGGAAAGCACTGACCGACCCTGACTACGATAACCGTATCCTTGGTTACGAAGCCGTTTATCTGGGAACGGTCGAAATCACCGATTTTGCAGCGATCAGTACGGCGAAGATTTCCCGTTCCGTGCAGGAGATCCTGAAAGGTGATCGCCTGTTGCCGCTTTCATCTGCCAGAATCGATGATTATCTGCCGCATGCACCTGATTTTCCGGTAACGGCCCGGATCATTTCAGTCTATGGCGGTGTGAACGAGATCGGGGAAAATATGATCGTGACGCTCAATCAGGGTAGTCACGACCGGATCGAGCCTGGACACGTGCTTGCTGTTTATCGCAAGAATGATATACGGTCGCATGAGGGAAAGTCGGTCAGTCTCCCGGATGAACGTATTGGCCTGGCGCTGGTTTTTCGTGTATTCGATACAGTTTCCTACGCGCTGATCATGCAGAGCACTCAGGCGATCAAGGTGATGGATGCCGTGAAAACTCCCTGACAAGGTACAGCAAAGTTACTATACTCGCCCTTTTGTCTACCGTTACTCAGAAAATCAACCTTCGGATTCCGGAAGCCAGGTAGTCATCAGGTGAGTTTTTCTTCTATGCAGATCGATCAGGATATCGAATCCTGGCTGCGCCTTGGCCTGACTGAAGGCGTGGGAGGAGGTGCTTTGCGCCGGCTGCTGATTGCCTTTGGTGATCCGGCTAGGGTACTCGCTGCCAGTCGGCCTGCGCTCGAAGGCGTCGTAAAAAAACCGGTTGCCACCAGCATTTTTCTCCGCAAGGTGGATGAAGAGAGACTGGCCAGGACCATCAAATGGCTGGAAGATCCTCTCAATTCACTGATTACACTGGCAGATTCGGATTACCCGAAGCTTCTGCTCAATATATCCGATCCTCCTCCCATACTTTATTTCAAGGGTCAACGGCAATTTCTGGCGCAGCCGGCAATGGCAATGGTCGGCAGCCGTAATGCGACACCACAGGGGCTTGCAAATGCCGATGCCTTTGCCGAGGCTGCCAGTAACGCAGGATTTTGCATCATCAGCGGTCTGGCGCAGGGTATCGATACGGCCGCCCATCAGGGAGGATTGCGTGGCGCATCTTCCAGTATGGCCATTGTCGGAACCGGACTCGATCTTGTCTATCCATCTAAAAACCATGAGCTTGCCCATAAACTGGCAAATGAAGGCGGGTTGATTTCAGAGTTTCCACTGGGGACGCCAGCCATAAGCCGGAATTTTCCACGCAGAAACCGTATCATCAGTGGCATGTGTCATGCATGCCTGGTTGTGGAAGCCACGCTGTACAGCGGATCGCTGATTACCGCCAGACTGGCACTGGAACAGGGGCGCGAAGTGATGGCGATACCTGGTTCCATTCATTCCCCTTTGTCAAAGGGCTGTCATGCACTGATCAAACAGGGGGCAAAACTGGTCGAGAATATTCAGGATATTCTGGATGAGCTGCACTACCAGCCCCAGCCTGTGCCGCGATTTGAATCTGTTGCGGATGAGGGTGGCGGGACAGGTGTACTAACGGGGGAGGGCGATGATACCGGGCTACTGATGTATTTTAGCTACGATTCCACCGATATTGATACACTTTGCGCGCGTAGTGGCTTGACGGTTGAAACAGTATCCGCCATGCTATTGGGCTTGGAGCTGGAAGGCAGGATAGGCAGCCTTCCTGGGGGGAAGTATCAGCGTATCCGTTGATTCATTGGGTATCAGGCTATAATCACCGCCCTGTTAAGTGTCTTATAGTGGTTTTAATCCAGAATCACAGTGCAGAAACTATGTTCGATATTCTCGTTTATTTATTTGAAAATTATTTCGATGCCGGAAATTGTCCGGATTCTGCCACGCTGACACGAAAACTGACCATGGCTGGCTTTGATGACGAGGAAATCACGCTGGCGCTCGACTGGTTGTCTGATCTTTCCCGCCATGATGAAGAAGGCTATCTGGCCGGGTTGGCAGAAAGTGATTCAATGCGCCATTTTACTGAAGAGGAAATGGAGATCATCGATACGGAAGGGCGCGGGTTCATTTTCTTCCTTGAACAGGCGGGTGTCATCAATCCTTTACAGCGTGAATTACTGATTGATCGGGTCATCCGTATGGATGGCGATACTGCCAGTATAGAAAAAATAAAACTGGTGGTACTGTTTGATCTTTGGATTCAGAACCAGTTGACTGACCGCAGTATCGTTGAGGGGTTGTTCGTAGTCAGTGATTCTCACCAGCGGCACTGATCCCTCGCAGACATTCCTTCCTGATCCATTAATAAATAATTGATTCCCGGTAAGCCGGGTAGTTTGATCGACTGACGCAGCCTGCTCGTCAGTTGCCCGCTGCGTCTGCAGTAGCATGTAAATATCTATGAGTAAAAAACTGATCATTGCCGAAAAGCCTTCTGTTGCCAGTGACATTGCGCGTGCCTTGGGTGGGTTTGTCAAGCAGAAGGATTATTTTGAGAGCGATGAGTTTGTGGTGTCCTCGGCAATCGGGCATTTGCTGGAGCTGATCGTCCCGGAAGAATATGAAGTCAAACGGGGAAAATGGAGTTTTGACCATTTGCCTGTTATTCCTCCGCGTTTTGATCTTGCTCCGATCGAAAAGACGACAGATCGTCTGAAGCTGCTCAGCAAACTGATCAAGCGCAAGGATGTCGATATGCTGATCAATGCTTGTGATGCTGGGCGTGAAGGTGAACTGATTTTCCGTTACATCGTGCGCCATGTCGGCAGCAAGAAACCTATCAAGCGCTTGTGGCTGCAATCCATGACCCCGTCAGCCATACGCGAAGCTTTTGCAAATCTGTTGAATGATGCTGAAGTACAGTCTCTGGCAGATGCGGCTGTCAGCCGATCAGAGGCGGACTGGCTGGTGGGTATCAATGGCACACGTGTCATGACCGCATTCAATTCACAGGAAGGTGGATTCCATAAAACTACGGTCGGTCGGGTACAGACACCAACACTTGCCATACTGGTCGAACGGGAAGAAGCGATCAAAAAATTCGTGGTGCGGGATTACTGGGAAGTTCATGCTACTTTCCAGGCAGAAAGTGGTGTTTATAAAGGAAAGTGGTTTGATGAAGGTTTCAGTAAGCGTAAGGATGAATCTGAATCCAGAGCAGATCGAATTTGGGACCATGCCAAGGCAGAAGTAATCCGTGATAAATGTGCAGGACGAACCGGGGTCGTTACCGAAGAAAGCAAGCCATCCCGGGAAAATTGTCCTCTGCTGTACGATCTGACCAGTCTGCAACGTGATGCCAACAGCCGTTTCGGTTTTTCCGCCAAGGTGACATTGGGGCTTGCGCAGGCGCTGTATGAAAAACATAAGGTGCTGACTTATCCCCGTACTGATTCGCGTGCGCTTCCGGAGGATTATCCGGCGATCGTCAAAGAGACGCTGCAAGTGCTGAAGGGATCACGTTACGACCGGTTTGCCAGCCAGATTCTGGAATCAGACTGGGTAAAGCCGAACAAGCGAATCTTCAATAATGCCAAGGTTTCCGATCACTTTGCAATCATACCTACTGCCCTGGTGCCAAAGAAACTCAATGAAGCGGAGGAGAAACTCTACGATCTGGTCACCAAACGTTTTCTGGCGATTTTTTATCCGGCAGCAGAATTTCTGATCACGACCCGTATCACGCGCGTGGAAAATGAACCTTTCAAAACAGAAGGCAAGGTGTTGGTACATGCCGGCTGGCAGACGGTTTATGGCAAGGTGGAATCCGCCCAGGGGCAGGAAGAGGAATCGGTACTGGTGGCAGTCACACCGGGCGAGACAGTACTGGCACAGGAAGTGGCAGTCGTGGCCGGTAAGACACGTCCTCCTGCCAGATATAATGAGTCTACGTTGCTGTCAGCGATGGAAGGTGCCGGAAAACTGGTGGAAGACGAAGAATTACGTGCAGCCATGAGTGCCAAGGGGTTGGGTACGCCTGCTACGCGTGCCGCCATCATAGAGGGATTGATTCACGAAAACTATGTCGAGCGTTCAGGAAGAGAGTTACAGCCGACAGCCAAAGCATTTTCGCTGGTGACGCTGTTGCGGGGGCTCAAAATTCCAGAGCTGATTTCTCCCGAGTTGACCGGCGACTGGGAATTCAAATTGCGCCAGATCGAGCAGGGTCAGCTCAAGCGTGATGTTTTCATGGAAAAGATTGCGGCGATGACGCGTCATATCGTCGAACAGGCCAAGAATCATCGTGATAAAACCATCAGCGGGGATTTTGCGACACTCCAGGTACCTTGTCCCGGATGTGGTGGGGTGATAAAAGAAACGTACAAAAAATTTCAGTGTCAGCAATGTGATTTTGCATTGTGGAAAATTCTGGCGGGGCGACAATTCGAGGCAGCGGAAATGGAGACATTGATCTCTACTCGTGAGATTGGCCCTTTATCGGGTTTCCGCAGCAAAATGGGGCGTGCGTTCAACGCAATTGTCAGGCTGACGGACGACTATGAAATGAAGTTTGATTTTGGCAATGAGGCTGATCAGGCACAGGAAAAAGTCGATTTTTCAGCGCAGCAACCACTTGGAAAATGTCCTCAGTGTGGTCACTCTGTTTATGAACACAAATTGCTTTATGTTTGTGAAAAGTCGGTTGGAGCGGGGGCTTCCTGCAGTTTCAGAACCGGGAAAATTATCTTGAATCGTGCTATTGAGGCGGAACAGGTAGTCAAGTTGCTACAGACAGGAAGAACGGATCTGCTGGCTGGATTTGTTTCCAGGAAAGGGCGGCCATTTTCTGCTTATCTGGTCGTAGGGCCGGCAGGAAAGATCGGGTTCGAGTTTGAACAGAAAAAAACAAAGAGCAAACCTGCTGATACTGTTCCGGAAACCGGTAAGGCTGCTTCCTGATCTGGTTGGCAGTTTTCTTGCGTATTTCCGGAATAGTGATCGGGTCAGGCATAGACGTAGATAAGGTAACGTACAATACCTGACACGGCAGTGATGAGAATGGACAAACTGCCTACCAGTGCGAGTCCTTCGATAATGAAGAAGGTCAGTGCATGACCAAGGCTTTTGTATTCTATTTCTCCTGTTTCATTGCGCCTCCGATCCTTGCGAACCTTGGTCCAGTAGAGAATCATGAAAGCGATCGGAAGGGCCAGAATTGAGTAAAGCAGGGTAGTTATCGGTGCGGTATCTTCCATCTGTTGACCTCGTTAAATATGAATGAAATGAGTATAAGAAAAGGGGGGTATTGTATTTGATCTGCGGTAGCTTTAGTAGACGGTTGCGTCAATGTCCGGCATCCCTGGAAAAACAGGTTGGTTTACCGACAAAGCTGTTCAATAAGAAGTGTTGTAATAAGGAATTTTTTGGATGTGTTGCTGAAGAGCGGCGTTGAACGACATGAGAACGGGTTTGCCAGATTGAATATACTTTTTTATCCAGAACATGATCTGCGAAATCAGATTTATCAACATCCTCAAAATTATTGGGCCGGTGAAAGGAAATTTTCATGCAGTAGCTGGCCTTTGTTTTATGCCTGCAGGAGATCGCTAGTTTATGCAATGGCTTGATCTTCCGCATGTACAGCGTGCACAAGGTAATGTACGCCTGCCGGGTTCTAAAAGTATTTCCAACCGCATTCTTTTGCTATCTGCGCTGGCTGAAGGCACTACGATGGTCAGCAACCTGCTGGAGTCCGACGATACCGGGCGGATGCTGGATGCATTAAGGTTGCTCGGGGTGGCGATCGTTCGCACCGATGATGGCAAATACCGGGTGGCAGGATGTAAAGGGAAATTCCCGGTAAGAGAAGCCGAACTGTTTCTGGGAAATGCCGGGACGGCTTTTCGTCCGCTGACTGCAGTGCTGGCATTGATGCAGGGTCATTATCGTCTTTCCGGTGTGCCACGAATGCACGAGCGTCCGATCGGAGATCTGGTGGATACATTACGCCAGATCGGGGCTGTAATCACCTGTCTTGAGCATGAAGGTTTCCCGCCGCTGGAGATCCATCCGGCGGTAATTCGTCCAGGTAATATCTCCATCAAAGGGAATATTTCCAGCCAGTTTCTCAGCGGATTGCTGATGGCGCTGCCGCTGACGGGCGAGCCGGTAACCATCGTTGTCAGTGGTACGCTTATTTCACAGCCTTATGTGGCACTCACGATTGCACAAATGGCACGTTTCGGCGTGCAGGTCAAACAGGAATCCTGGCAGCGCTTTATGCTGCCCGAAAATCAGACTTATCGCAGTCCGGGAAAGATTGCAGTCGAAGGAGATGCATCCTCTGCTTCTTACTTTCTTGCGGCTGGGGCCATTGCGGGTGGTCCGGTACGGATCGAGGGTGCGGGGAGTGACAGCTGTCAGGGAGATATCCGCTTCGTTGAAGCACTCGAGGCGATGGGAGCACGTATCAGCATGGGGAGTGACTGGATAGAATCCGGTGCTCCTGATGGCAGGGCCTTGAAGGCGATTGATTTCGACTGTAACCATATTCCTGATGCAGCCATGACACTGGCGACAATGGCCTTGTTTGCACGAGGTACTACCACGCTCAGGAATATTGCGAGCTGGCGAGTCAAGGAAACCGACCGGATTGCAGCGATGTCTGCGGAACTGCGCAAACTGGGTGCCCGGGTCGAGGCAGGAGATGATTTTCTGCGAATTACGCCACCCGATGGTCCGCTTACTGCGGATGCCGTTATCGATACTTACGATGATCACCGGATGGCCATGTGTTTTTCCCTGGTGTCATTGAGTGTGCCGGTGCGTATCAATGACCCGGGGTGTGTGGCTAAAACTTTCCCGGATTATTTCGAGAAATTTGCAGCCATTACCCATACTCCTTTCTGAGAGTACATTGAGTCAGGAATGATCGATACTGGAAGAAACCACGGATGATGTCCGTGGAGGATGGTTCTGGACGAATGTTTTCAGGTATCCGGTGATCTTTGTAAAATAATAAATAACATCAGTATCTTAAGGGAGAAAACAGAATCCCAGAGCCTGTCATTTGGCCGGGGTCGACAGATTATGGATAAACAGAATGTACCGGTAATTACGCTGGATGGCCCTTCCGCATCAGGAAAAGGCACAATTGCCCGCCTCGTATCACAGGCACTTGGATTCCACTATCTTGACAGTGGCGCACTCTACCGTCTGGTAGCGCTGGCAGCCATGAAGCGCAATACGGATGTCAGTGATGAACACAGCATGGTCGATATTGCCCGGCATTTGAATGTCTCTTTCAGAGATTCATCGATCTGGCTGGAGGGAAAGGATGTCAGTGATGAAGTACGGGCAGAGGCGTGCGGGGAGTATGCTTCCAGAATCGCTCAGTATTCTGCGCTCAGAGTGGAGCTGCTGGGGTACCAGCGGGATTTTCGCAAATCGCCGGGTCTGGTGACTGATGGGCGTGATATGGGCTCGGTCATTTTTCCTGACGCCACTTTGAAAATCTATCTCACGGCAAGTGAGGAGGAGCGTGCGCTCAGGCGCCATAAGCAGTTGATGGAGAAGGGAATAAATGCTAGTATCGCAGACCTGATCCAGGCGCTTCGGGCGCGCGATGAGCGTGACAGTAGTCGTTCCACGTCGCCGTTGCAGCAGTGCGAAGATGCGTGTCTGCTGGATACTACCGGCCTCAGTATAGATCAGGTTGTCAGCAGGGTATTGAATATGTATGCTGAAGCCCGGAAAGCTTGAGCTGCTTGGAGTTTGAGTTTTTAAGCCGTTTTTTTCTTTTTTATTAACCAACCAACCTGTCCCCTCTGTTTTTCGGGGAATTGTTTACGATCGGATATTTTTTAAATGACTATTGCAACCAGTGTAGCGGGCTCTTCGGAAAATTTTGCCGAACTTTTCAATGAAAGCCTTTCGCATAAAGAAATGCGTGTGGGCGAAGTGATTACTGCCGAGATCATTCGTGTTGATTACAACTTCGTCGTGGTCAATGCAGGGCTTAAATCCGAGAGCTATATCCCGATTGAAGAATTCAAAAATGACAGAGGTGAGATTGAAGCCCGCGAAGGTGATTTTGTCAGTGTGGCTATCGAAGCACTTGAAAACGGATTTGGTGAAACCCGTTTGTCGAGAGACAAGGCAAAACGCCTGAATGCCTGGTATGAACTGGAAGAAGCCATGGAAAAAGGCAAGATCGTTACCGGCATGGTCAACGGGAAGGTAAAAGGTGGACTGACGGCCACGATTAACGGTATTCGTGCTTTTCTGCCAGGTTCTCTGGTGGATATTCGCCCGGTCAAGGATATGACGCCTTATGAAAATAAGGAAATGGAATTCAAGGTAATCAAGCTTGATCGCAAACGTAATAATGTGGTCGTATCCAGACGTGCCGTACTGGAAGAAACCCAGGGTGCAGATCGGGATGAGTTACTGGCCAGTCTGCAGGATGGTGCGGTCGTTCAGGGAATCGTCAAGAATATTACGGATTATGGTGCATTTGTGGATCTGGGCGGGATCGATGGCCTGCTGCACATTACCGACCTTGCCTGGCGCCGTGTGAAACATCCGACCGAAGTCATCAATGTGGGCGATGAAGTGACTGCCAAGGTTCTGAAATTCGATCAGGAGAAAAACCGTGTTTCTCTGGGATTGAAACAGCTTACGGAAGATCCGTGGATTGGTCTTTCGAGACGTTATCCCCAGGGTACACGTATCTTCGGTAAAGTTACCAATATGACCGATTACGGTGCCTTCGTCGAAATCGAACAGGGGATCGAAGGTCTGGTGCATGTTTCGGAAATGGACTGGACCAACAAAAATGTCTATCCATCCAAAATTGTGCAGTTGGGCGATGAAGTCGAAGTCATGATTCTTGAAATCGACGAGGATCGTCGACGTATTTCTCTGGGGATGAAACAGTGCAGACCCAATCCCTGGGAAGAGTTCTCACTTAGTCATGAGAAAGGTGACAAAGTTACCGGGCAAATCAAATCGATTACAGACTTCGGTTTGTTCATCGGATTACCAGGCAACATCGACGGTTTGGTACATTTGTCTGATCTTTCCTGGAATCAGCCTGGCGAAAAAGCAATCAGCGAATTCAAGAAAGGGGATGAAGTTGAAGCAGTGGTGTTATCCATTGATGTAGAGAAAGAACGTATTTCTCTGGGCATTAAACAACTGGAAGGCGATCCTTTCAATATTTATGTTGCCTCGCATGATAAGAACAGTATCGTCAAGGGTACCGTCAAATCTGTTGACGCCAAAGGTGCTGTTATTGCGCTGACTGACGAGGTAGAGGGTTATTTGCGTGCTTCCGAGTTCTCGCGCGACAAGATCGAGGATATTCGTTCCCGTGTCAATGAAGGAGATGAGATCGAAGCGATGATCATCAATATTGATCGCAAGAACCGGAGCATCAGTCTGTCAGTCAAGGCAAGAATTCAGGATGAGGAAGATAAAGCCGTCAAATCACTGGCCTCGGTGTCCAACCCTGCCAGTGCCGGTACGACTAACCTGGGTGCGTTACTCAAAGCCAAGATAGACAGCAAATCGTCAGAAGAATAAGGCCGGTTATGACGAAGTCTGAACTGATTTCCAAGCTGGCAGAACGCTTTCCTCAGTTGCTGGCAAAAGATGCTGAACTGGTCGTCAAGATCATTCTGGATGCGATGGCCAAGAGTCTTTCCAGGGGAGAGCGTATCGAGATTCGTGGATTTGGCAGTTTTGACCTGAATTACAGACCTTCGCGTGTTGGCCGTAACCCGAAATCGGGTGAGAAGGTTCATGTTCCGGAAAAATACGTTCCACATTTCAAGGCGGGTAAGAAGATGCGTGAACTGATAGATTCCGGCCCTAAACAGCACAAAGTGCTCGATCGCGTTACGGGTTGAGCACTTTTCTCGTCGTGTGGATTGGGAAAGTATGGTTTGAGGGAGCTGGTTTTATACTTTCCCTGTTCGATATAGTGCGGTTATCAGTGTATTTTGACGATTCTATTTTTCTGTTTTACCTTTCTGAGCCGAATCAGATGAAATACGCATGTTTATGACCCTTCTACGCCTGATTGTCTTTTTGTTTCTGCTCAGTGTCGCTGTCAAGAATTCCGGGATGGTGACAATACACTACTACCTGGGGATGGAATGGGAAATCCCTCTGGTAGTAGTGCTTTTCCTCTGTTTTACTGCAGGCACCTTATTCGGGTATCTGTCCTGCTTCATCAAAAAAATCCGTAAGAAATCCTGATATCCTCAGTGGTATGAATGACCCGCGTATCATCGTCGCACTGGATTTTCCCGATCAGTGTACAGCATTGAATTTTGCTGCCGGGCTGGATAGTACGCTTTGCCGGGTCAAGGTCGGGAAAGAGCTGTTTACTCTGGCGGGTCCGCAATTGGTCGAGAAATTGATGAAACTGGGTTTCGATGTATTTCTCGATCTGAAATTCCATGATATTCCCAATACGGTTGCTGCAGCTTGCAGTGCTGCATCAAGCCTTGGTGTATGGATGGTCAATGTACACGCGCTGGGAGGGAGTAAAATGCTGCTTGCAGCCCGACAGGCCGTGGATGGGAAAAGAACCAGACTCATTGCCGTTACCCTGCTCACCAGCCTGAATCAGAATGATTTGAGTGAGTTGGGTATAGCTGATACACCGGAAACAATGGTGCAGCGACTGGCTTTGCTTGCCCAGCGTTGTGGTCTGGATGGCGTAGTTTGTTCAGCGCTGGAAGCGGTGAGTTTGAGAGAAGTGACTGGTGAGGATTTTTGTCTGGTCACTCCGGGTATCCGATCATTCGGTGACGGTAACGATGATCAGGCGAGGATTGCAACACCGGCAATGGCAATACGTAGTGGGGCCAGCTATCTTGTGATCGGCAGACCCATCACCCGATCACCGGATCCGCTCGGAGCACTCCGTCGATTCAATGACGAGGTTGCTTCAGTTTTATGATCGGGTAATCTGTACTTCTGGCAGATTCCTGGATGATATTGCAAAAATTTTCTTGAGTGCCCAATCCTGACTGGCTAAGAGGCTGGTAATCAGGACGGTTGCTCTAACACTCCGGCGAGAGATTTTTACTTCTCTTCCCGTTATAAAATCCCGTTTGTGGTTGATTTTGTTTAGGGTCAATACTGCCATGCCGATTGCCCACAGGCAGAATCGGCGTACCCCGGTTTCATGTGACGGAATCAGGCAGGTGTAGGCCAGGGCGTTCTGCAAATGTGTCTTGGCGATCCCGATCAGAGTGCCCAGACCGGCATGGAAACCTCGCTCGGAGCAACCTGGCTGTAAATCGTTCAGATCAAATCCTTCTTGCAGGAAAATATCTCTTGGCAGCCAGCAGGCACCCCGTTTTCTGTCTTCCCAGATATCTTTCAGGATATTGGTCATTTGCAATCCCTGTCCGAAAGAGACTGATAATTGCATCAGCGCCGGTTTGTGCTGGTTGATTTCCGGGGAGTAGTCACAAAACAGTTCGGTCAGCATTTCACCGACGACACCAGCAACATGGTAGCAATAGCGATCCATCGCGGCCAGATTCTCGAGTCCCGACAGAGATTCGCTTTCCTGGTATGCGGCCATTCCCTGCCCCATGATACGTATGCAGCGTTCCAGTGCCTGGCGTTGCACCGGGTTGAAGCTGTGAGTCATGCGTATGACAGACGGAGTATGTTTGATGAGATCGTGTTCCGCTGGAATGGTATGTTCCGAAAGCAGGGGATACAAGGCTCGGGCAAATGTTTCTGCCTCGACTGTTCCGCTGACGACCTCAATGAACATCTCGGCCAGTTCGCGTGTTTGCTCCAGTGTCAGGGCGCTGTCATCTTCAACGGTATCGACTATACGACATAACAGGTAGGCGTTTCCTACCACCTCACGCAACGCTGGCGGCAGTTGCGGGATGGTCAGTGCAAAAGTACGCGATACGCCCTGTAGTATGTGTTCCTGATAGCGCACATCATCGAGTGTGGCAATGTTCGACATGGTCGGAGTCATATGCAAATTTCAGATGGGCAGCTTTTCCAGAGCATACAGATCTTCCACCGTTTCACGCGCCCGGATGAGATGCACCGTGCTGCCATCCACCATGACTTCAGCTGCGCGCGGGCGGGTATTGTAATTGGAACTCATGCTCATGCCATAGGCTCCGGCGGACATGACTGCCAGCAAATCGTTTTTTGTCAGTGCCAGGTTACGATCATGGCCGAGAAAATCACCGGTTTCGCAAACAGGCCCGACGATCTGGTAGGTTTTCGTTTCCCCGGTTCGTTTGGTGACCGGCAGGATTGAGTGGTAAGCCTGATATAAAGCTGGTCTCAGCATGTCGTTCATGGCCGCATCAACAATGGCAAAATTGCGGTGTGACGTATGTTTGAGGTAGTGTACCCGGGTCAACAGCAGCCCGGCGTTGCCCACCATTGAACGACCGGGTTCAATGAGCAATTGCTGCGGATGGTTTTCTGAGACCGTACACAGTGCTTTGATGTAGGCTTCTATCGAAGGTGGTGATTCCCGATCATAACGAATTCCCAGTCCTCCACCCAGATCAAGATGTTTGATAGTGACGCCCATCGTTTGCAGGCGTGCCAGTAAATCGAGCATTTTATCGGCTGCTTCAATGAAGGGTGCAATTTCAGTCAATTGTGAACCGATGTGGCAATCCAGCCCGGAGACCTGAATATGGGGAAGCTGGTGCGCCAGTGAATAGATTCGTCCAGCCTCAGCGGCCGGGATGCCAAATTTGTTTTCCTTCATTCCTGTCGAAATATAAGGGTGGGTATTGGCATCCACGTCCGGGTTGACGCGCAAACTGACTGGTGCAATTTTCCCCATCTGTCCGGCGATTTCATTCAGTACCATCAACTCCATTTCCGATTCCACATTGAAACAGAGAATATTGGCAGCCAGTGCGGCACGAATTTCCTCAGGTGTTTTGCCCACCCCGGAGAAAACCGTTTTTTGCGGATCGCCACCTGCTTTCAATACGCGCTGCAATTCTCCACCAGAGACGATATCGAAACCGCTGCCAAGGCGAGCAAGCAGATTCAGTATGGCAAGATTCGAATTGGCTTTTACCGCGTAGCAGATCAGATGATCCCGTTGTCCGAATGCATGATCAAAAATCTGGTAAGTCGTGCGGATTGCTGCGCTCGAATAAACATAGCAGGGGGTACCAAATTTAGCGGCAATCTCTGCCAGTGGTACCGATTCCACAAAAAGCTGGCTATCACGGTATTCAAATGAGCTGAAGCTGCTCATGGTTTTTCCTGTGTATCGTTTTTGACGGGAGGTGGATTTTGCGGAAGATAAAGAGGTCCCTTATGGCCACAGGCCGACAGGAACAAGTGTAATGAAAGGATCAGGCCAAGTATGCGCATCATGGAATGGCTGGGGATATAAACGGGAAACCGGCCGGTTTTATGAAAGGTCGGGTAAATATCAGGTCAGCGATCATGATGCCGGAAATATCATCATGAGTGAATGCTGAATAGCCACTGTACCAGCTCATCCAGCAAGTTGTCACTCACCAGTATGAAAGCAGCAACGGCGCCTGCTGCATCAGCAGTCTGCGCTGGCCGTTCTCCCGTGAAACTCCGTTGTGCAACCGGTAAGCGTGTGTTGGGTTCGTATAAAGAGGCTCTCAACCGGATGATGATCCGGCTGTCATTTTGTGCATGGAAGATCTGAGTGAATTCGCCCAGTTCGATTTTTAACAGGTAGTGTGCGGGTACATGGCTTTCTTTGTTTTTATCGTCTTTCTGCGAGTCGATGGCATGGCTTGCAAAATACTGTCTGAAGCGTTCGGTTAACAGTTTTGCTGGTGGTGCCGCCCAGCGGCTGCTGGCATAAGCATAGATGCGGGCAGGATCATGATAGGCAAGCCGGTAATGGATTGATTGAGTATCCAGCCAGACGGGTGCAGTGACATCCATCACCTGGATGATCGCTTGTGAGAGCCGGGATGAGCCGGTAACTGTTACGGACGTCGCCGGGCCAAGATCGTAAATCGAGACGGGTATCAGTGTTTTGGGTGTCAATGTACACCCCGTCAGTAGAACGGCTAAAAACACGGCAGAAAATTTTGTCATCATTTTCCCGGTTGAGGCGGCGAAAATCCTGGTTCACCCGGGCCAGGCAAGGCAGGCGGCTTGCCAAATACCAGGCTCTGTGGATGATCTTCCAGCAGATTCAGCAATTGGTCCAGTTTGTGAGCACTTTGTGTAATGGCCACGCCTGTTTCGTTCAGGCTGGCGAGGGTGCGGGTCATTTCCAGAGAACCCTGAGTCAGGTTATCTACCAGCCCCTGCTGCTGATTGAGTTTTTGCAGAACCTGGCTGGTATTTTCCATGACCTGACGGGTTTGTTTGAATGTCGAAGTGAGTTCGCTGCTCAACTGCGGTAATGTTTGTAATCCTTTCTGAAGCTGCCCGGTCAATGTGTCGTAGTGCTGGACGGCCTGTTCCAGGTGGCTCAGAATACTGCTTATATGCGTCTGATTCTGTTCATTTAACAGACTGCTTATCTGTCTGATGGCCATATTCGAATTTTTCAGAATCTCTTCCAGGGAATCGGAGAGTGTCTTGATAAGTGAGGATCTGAGCGGGATGCGCGCCTCATTTTGCAGAGGTTTGGTTTCTGCGTCGGCTACATCATCATTCAGTTCGATATAAGTCAATCCGGTAATACCCTGGCTTGCCAGTTGCGCATAGATATCTCCCGGAAGAACTACATTATGATTGACGGCGATACGTACAATGATATTGCGAATATTCTCCCTGTCGAAGTAAATTTCCTCAACTTTCCCGACATTGACACCGCGGTAACGGACTGATGCTTCCGGGTTCAGCCCGGATACCGCGCCGCCCGCAGAAACCAGAAAATAATGGTTATAACTGATGCTGTCGCGACTGAACCATTTGACTGCCATGACTGTTGCTACTCCCAGCAGGAGTATGAACAGACCGGCAGCTAATGCGTGTGCTCGATTCTCCATCAGATTTTCAGGGGTAGTTCGACTGCGAAACTATTCGACTGGCTCGCGATTTTCAGCGATGAGTCGTTCGGTCAGATGCGGGGCAATGATCTGCAACAGCTGGATAAAGATTTTGGGATTACCCGCAACAATCTGTCCACTTTGCATATAGCTCCCGTTACCTTCAAAATCGCCAACCATACCGCCCGCTTCCAGAATGAGCAGACATCCGGCGGCGATATCCCATGGCGCCAGCCCGGTTTCCCAGAAACCATCGTAACGTCCTGCTGCAACATAGGCGAGATCCAATGCCGCAGAGCCTGGACGGCGTATACCCGCTGTTTTGGGAATCATGTCCCTGAATATGGCCAGGTAGGCTTCCATATGAGTAAAGTCCCGGAACGGAAATCCAGTACCGATCAGGCATTCCCCCAGTTGTACGCGCTTGCTGACACGAATGCGATGATCATTTAGAAACGCACCACTGCCGCGTGTGGCGGTAAACAGCTCATCTTTCACCGGGTCGTAGACGACCGCTTGTGTCAGAATTCCCCGGTGCAGCAGTGCAATCGAGACACTGTATTTGGGAAATCCATGTAAAAAATTGGTAGTACCGTCCAGCGGATCGATGATCCACTGATATTCCGGTTTACGGGTATTTCCTCTGGAGCCGCTTTCTTCTGCTAGAATCGAGTGGTCTGGGTATGCGTCCAGCAGGATTTTGATAATGGCATCTTCGGCAGCTTTATCCACCTCGCTCACAAAATCACTGTGCGCTTTACGTGAGATAGTCAATCGTTCCAGATCCATCGAAGCGCGGTTGATGATACTGCCGGCACGGCGGGCAGCCTTGACCGCAATAGTAAGCATGGGATGCATGGCAAAAACTTGAGAAACAATGACTGGAAAGCCGCTATTCTAATATGAATCCAGCCTCACCGCTCGATAATGTCCGGATCGTGCTCAGCCATACCAGCCATCCGGGTAATATTGGTGCAACTGCCCGGGCGATGAAAACCATGGGCCTGAGTCGGCTCTATCTCGTCAATCCGAAATCTTTTCCTGACAGTGAAGCGGATGCCAGGGCTTCCAATGCACGCGATATCCTTGAATCCGCGTGTGTATGCACCAGCCTGGAGGAAGCGATGGGTGATACTTTCCTGGCTGCTGCGCTGACGGCACGTTCGCGAGATCTGTCGCATCCAACCCGCAATGCCAGACAGGCCGCCGGTGAACTGATCCGGTATGCACATCATCACCCGGTGGCGTTGTTGTTCGGCCGGGAAAGTGCCGGACTCACCTCTGCAGAAATCAGTCATTGCCAGTTGACTGTACAGATTCCGGCCAATCCTGCCTATTCCTCGCTCAATCTGGCGGCTGCGGTACAGATTATGGCTTATGAGCTGCGCATGGTTCTTGAAGAAGGGGGGGGTGCAGATGAACCTGATCCGCAGTTGCCTGAACCGGCCAGTCTGCAGGAAATCGAGGGTTTACACCACCATCTGGAGCAGGTCATGGTTCAAAGTGGATTTCTTGATCCGACCCAACCAAAACGTCTGATGCGCCGGATGCGCCGCCTGTTTGCGCGCGCCCGGCTGGAAAAGGAAGAAGTGAATATTCTGCGAGGCTTGCTGACTGCAGTCAACCCGCATAAGCCGACTTGAAGGCTAGTTCATCCTGTTGCAGCGGAGGAAGATGCGGAATGCCCGGATGACCTCAACCTGAAGCATTCCTCTCTGTTTCAATTGGTTAGTTGGGTGCAATAGTCGTTTTGAACGACTGGCGTTCTGCCAGCTTGTCTGCCAGACGGACGAGATTGGGATAAGTATCGCGCCATTTGACTGCAGGGAAGCGGGCATCCAGATAACCGAATGCGCAGCCCAATGCAATATCAGCCAGCGTCATGGATTCACCTTCACACCACGGTTTGTCACCCAGTTCGGCGGCTACAGCTTGTAATCCTTGATCGATCTTTTTCTGTTGGCGTTCGATCCATTCCTGACTTTGTTGTGATTCCGGCCGCTTCCGTTCAAGATAAATGGCCACACAGGCATCGATAATGCCGTCTGCGAGTGCCTCCCAGCGTTTGACGCGGAGTCGCTGTGGTCCGGCTGTTGGGATCAGATGGCTTGCGGCACCATTCAGATCATCCAGATATTCAACGATTACGCGAGAATCAAACAGAATATATCCATCATCCATGATCAGAGCGGGCACTTTACCCAGAGGATTGACTTGTGCGACTCGGGTATCGGGGCTGAATGGCGGGTCATTGGTAAATTCATGGTCGATGCCTTTTTCGCCCAGCACGATGCGCACCTTGCGCACATACGGGCTGGTCAGTGATCCAATAAGTTTCATTGTGCTGTCCTTTTTGTTTTTGAAATATTGACTGTGCGATTCTATCCCAGCCGGGGAGCGATAGCGAGCTGTGTTAGAATGCGCGCTCCCGATTGATGAAGAATGCCTGAATTTAAACAATAATTTATGGAAATCTCGACACTTCTTGCACTTTCTCCGCTGGATGGGCGGTATCAGCAGAAGGTGGCAGCCTTGCGACCCTTTTTCAGTGAATATGCATTGATTCGCAACCGGATTCATGTGGAAATTGAATGGTTCAAGGCATTGGGCAATACTCCGGCCTTGACAGGGGCGCCCCCTTTATCTACCGGCGCTGTCGTGCAACTGGATCAGCTCGTGGAGAATTTTTCCGTAACGGATGCAGAAGCCGTCAAATCGATCGAGACGCGAACCAATCATGACGTGAAGGCTGTGGAATACTGGTTGAAGGAAAAACTGACCGGAGATCAGGAGACGGCGGCAATTTCTGAATTCGTGCATTTTGCCTGTACATCCGAGGATATCAATAATCTTTCACATGGCCTGATGCTCAAACACAGTCGGGATCAGGTCATGCTCCCCGCGCTCGATGAAGTCATCAAAAGGCTTGCTGTCCTGGCCAGAGATCTGGCGGATCTCCCGATGCTTGCTCGTACCCATGGGCAGGCAGCCACCCCCACGACCATGGGTAAGGAAATGGCCAATTTTGTTTATCGGTTACAAGGAGCGCGCGAGCGGCTCGCAGCCGTGGTCATTACCGGAAAAATCAATGGAGCAGTGGGTAACTACAATGCGCACATGATTGCTTTTCCTGATTTCGACTGGGAATCTTTTGCGCGATCTTTCGTCGAGAAGCTCGGCCTGAGTTTCAATCCATATACCACCCAGATCGAACCGCATGACACCATGGCAGAGCTGTTCGATGCCCATGTCCGTATCAATACGATTCTTCTCGACCTGAATCGCGATATCTGGGGCTACGTTTCACTGGGTTACTTCAGGCAGAAAACCAGAGCTGATGAAGTCGGTTCTTCCACCATGCCACACAAAGTGAATCCGATTGATTTTGAGAATTCGGAAGGGAATCTCGGTATTGCCAATGCGCTGCTCAAACATTTGAGTGAGAAACTTCCTGTCTCACGCTGGCAGCGCGATCTCACCGATTCAACCGTGTTGCGTAATATGGGGGTGGCGCTTGGCCATACCCTGTTGGCTTTTGATTCATGCCTCAAAGGGCTCGGAAAGCTGCAGGCAGATCCGGCACGTTTGTCGGAGGATTTGCAGAATGCCTGGGAAGTTCTGGCTGAACCGATTCAGACAGTCATGCGCCGTTACGGGGTAGCCAATCCCTACGAACAGCTCAAAGCGTTGACGCGCGGAAAAACAGGAATCGACCGTACCACACTTCAACAATTCATCGAGCAACTCGATATTCCTGCTGCCGAGAGAGATCGCCTGCTGCAACTTACACCCTGGGGTTATATCGGCCTGGCAGCGCACCTGGCAAGGGATATCGGAGACTGACCTCGGTATCGCATCATTTCTGCCACCCATCTGCACCCATTGAATTTGGGTGCTACTCAAACATCTTTTTTCAGATCAGGGGTTGAAAAAGAAATATCGGCCCCAATATCACCGGCACCGTAACAGGAGGAATCTATGCAGGAGTCACATGATCAAGAATCTATCGAGAAACAGAAACTGCCGGGAATGGATGATGTTCTGGAGATGGATCATTCCAGCGCAGCAGCAGGAAATACAGAAACTGCAGGAGAAGATGCTGCACCCAGTCTCGAGCAGCAACTGAAAGAAGCAGAAATCAGAGCAGCCGAGCATCACGATGCCTGGTTGCGCGCCAAAGCGGAAACCGAAAATATCCGCAAGCGGGCGCAGACAGATATTGCTAACGCACACAAGTATGCTGTCGATAATTTTTCTGTCCAGTTATTGGCTGTGATGGACAGTCTGGATGCTGCACTGGCAACGGAGAATTCCACCCTTGAAAATCTGCGGGACGGTGTGGAGCTTACACGCAAGCAGCTTGCGGCAGTTTTTGAGAAATTCAATATACACACCATTGATCCGCAAGGAGAAAAATTCGACCCACATCAGCACGAAGCCATGTGTGCAGTTGAATCGGATTTGGCACCCAACACGGTCATACAAGTCATGCAGAAAGGCTACATGTTGCACGATCGGGTAATCCGCCCCGCCATGGTGACTGTTTCCAAGGCCAAGGGGACTTGAGATTTTCAGGAAAGCCTCCATTTTACGCTGCAGGATAAACTTCAATTCATAAAGGACACATAACTATGGCAAAAATAATTGGCATCGACCTTGGGACTACCAACTCATGCGTTGCCGTCATGGAGAACAATAAACCCAAGGTCATTGAAAATGCTGAAGGTGCAAGGACGACGCCGTCGATTGTCGCCTATGCGGAAGACAATGAAATTCTGGTAGGGGCATCGGCCAAGCGTCAGGCAGTCACCAATCCGGAAAATACCCTGTTTGCGATCAAACGGTTGATTGGCCGTCGTTTCGATGAAGAAGTGGTGCAAAAGGATATCAGTGTAACGCCCTACAAAATCGTGCGTGCCGATAACAACGATGCATGGATAGAAGCACGCGGAAGGAAAATCGCACCGCCGGAGGTTTCTGCACAGGTGCTGATAAAAATGAAAAAAACGGCTGAAGATTATCTGGGTGAGCCGGTTACAGAAGCCGTCATCACCGTTCCAGCGTATTTCAACGATTCTCAGCGTCAGGCAACCAAGGATGCAGGCCGTATCGCAGGGCTGGAAGTCAAACGTATCATCAATGAACCAACTGCTGCCGCACTTGCATTCGGTTTAGATAAGAAGGAAGGTGATCGCAAAATTGCGGTATACGATCTGGGCGGAGGTACGTTTGATATTTCGATCATCGAAATCGCAGAAGTCGAAGGCGAACACCAGTTCGAAGTGCTGGCAACCAATGGTGACACTTTCCTCGGCGGTGAGGATTTCGACTCCAGAGTGATCGAATATCTGGTGGATGAATTCAGGAAAGAGAGTGGTATCGATCTGAAAAAAGATATGCTGGCATTGCAACGGCTCAAAGATGCAGCGGAAAAAGCCAAAATCGAGCTGTCATCCAGCCAGCAGACCGAAGTGAATCTACCCTATATCACGGCAGATGCATCAGGCCCAAAACACCTGGCTGTCAAGATCACCCGTGCCAAGCTGGAGAGTCTGGTCGAAGAACTGATCGAGCGTACTGCAGGCCCTTGCCGGACTGCGCTTAAAGATGCGGGTTTGTCGGTTTCCGACATCAATGACGTCATTCTGGTCGGTGGACAGACCCGTATGCCGAAAGTCCAGGAGAAGGTCAAGGAAATCTTCGGCAAAGAGCCGCGCAAAGATGTCAATCCTGACGAGGCAGTTGCCATCGGTGCTGCGATCCAGGGCGGGGTGCTGAAAGGAGATGTCAAGGATGTGCTGCTGCTGGATGTGACTCCACTGTCGTTGGGAATCGAAACACTGGGTGGCGTCATGACCAAGCTGATCCAGAAGAACACCACCATTCCGACCAAGGCGCAGCAGGTGTTCTCGACAGCGGACGATAACCAGACAGCGGTGACCATTCACGTACTGCAGGGTGAGCGGGAAGTGGCCTCCGGCAATAAAAGTCTGGGCCAGTTCAACCTGACCGATATTCCGTCAGCACCCCGCGGAATGCCTCAGATCGAGGTGATTTTCGATATCGATGCCAACGGTATTCTGCATGTTTCAGCTAAAGACAAGGCAACCGGCAAGGAAAACAAGATCAAGATCCAGGCAAGCTCCGGGCTGTCTGAAGATGAAATCCAGAAAATGGTAAAAGATGCCGAAGCGCATGCGGAAGAAGACAAAAAAGCACTGGATCTGGTCAACAGTCGTAACCAGTGTGACGCCATGATTCATTCAGTCAGAAAATCACTGGCTGAATACGGTGACAAACTGGAAGGGGATGAAAAATCCAGAATCGAGGCAGCGTTGAAAGAGGCCGAGGAAGCACTCAAATCCGGCGATAAACAGACGATCGATGCCAAAACCCAGGCGTTGACCGAAGCTTCGCATAAACTGGCTGAGAAGATGTACGCCCAGGAGCAGGCGCAGGCTGGTCAGCAGGCAGGTGCCGGAACTGCATCCGATCAGTCTCAGGATAAGCCGGTTGAAGGTGAAGTCGTCGATGCCGAATTCGAGGAAGTCAAAGATAAAAAATGATTCCCCGGATCGCAGGTCTGGTTGCGGCATAAGCTGACCACCCTGCCGAAAGAAAAATAAACGCAGAGGAAAAGGGGAGAAAAGTTCTTCTCTTTGCCTCTGCGTTATACGTTTAACACTGTAAATTTGGCCAGAGCGAGCCGGGTAACCCGGACAACGAATGCCAGAAGTATCCGGGTAATTTCTACCAGCGGGAATTTTTTATGAGTCAGAGTGATTATTATGAAGTGCTCGGTGTAGGCCGGGATGCGGATGAGAACGAGCTGAAAAAGGCATACCGGAAACTGGCGATGAAATATCATCCCGACCGGAACGCCGGTGATACCAAGGCGGAGGAACGATTCAAGAACATCAAAGAAGCTTATGAAATCCTGTCCGATCCGAATAAACGGGCTGCCTACGATCAGTTTGGTCACGCTGGTTTGAATGGCGGGATGGGCGGGGCGGGTGCACAGGGATTCAGTGATGCCTTCAGCGATATTTTCAGCGATCTTTTCGGAATGCGTGGAGGAGGGCGCTCCAGTGTTCATCGCGGAGCCGATCTGCGCTATAACCTGGAAATTACACTGGAACAGGCAGCACGTGGTGCTGAAACCCAGATTCGTATCCCCAGGCAGGAAGTGTGTGATACCTGTCATGGCAGTGGTGCAAAACCTGGTACTTCTCCTAAAACCTGTCCTACTTGTAATGGGCATGGTCAGATTCGCATGCAACAAGGCTTTTTCTCGATTCAGCAGACCTGTTCACATTGTCAGGGTAGCGGTAAGGTCGTCTCAGACCCTTGCGGGGATTGTCATGGGGCGGGACGGGTCAAACGCCAGAAAACACTGTCAGTCAGGATTCCTGCTGGTGTGGATGAAGGCGACAGCATCCGGCTGACAGGAGAAGGTGAAGCAGGAGCAAATGGCGGGCAGGCTGGCGATCTGTATATCGTCATTCATCTTGCCAGCCATCCGGTCTTTCAGAGGGAAGGCAATCATTTACATTGCGAAATACCGATCAGTTTTACAGTAGCCGCTTTGGGTGGAGAAATCGAAGTACCTACGCTCGATGGTCATGCCCGCATCAAGGTGCCGGCCGGAACCCAGACCGGAAAAATTTTCCGTTTGCGCAGCAAGGGAATAACCGGTGTACGCAACCAATCCACGGGTGATCTGCTTTGTCATGTTGCGGTGGAAACACCAGTCGATTTGACGGCGCGGCAGAAAGAGCTGCTGGAGGAATTCGAATCGATCAGCCAGAAAGATGGTTCACGTCACCATCCGCGTGCAAAATCCTGGATGGAAAAGGCACGTGAATTTTTCGCTGAATGACAGAGATATCTGTTTTATGGGGTGTATTGTGATTTCTGCCCGGCGTTGCTCCGAGATATTGGAGTACAACGATAGCAAGAGCCGGTATTTCCGGTTTTCATTGTGATGGCCGGGCAGAACTTGTTTACCTGTGTCAATTGGTTTACGGTGATACAAGGTCGATTCCTTCCTCTGCAAAACGACGATTGATTTCCAGATGCAGTTGATGGGTGAGTTTTACCCTGTCCGAGATCTGGCCAACGAAAACCCGTAGTTCGAAGTTCAAAGCATTACTGCCAAATTCCAGAAATAGCGCTGCGGGTTCCGGGTCCCGCAAAACCATGGGATTATTTTTTGCAATTTCCAGCAATAGCGCACTGACCTTGTTACTATCTGAGCCGCGAGCAATACGTACAGGGATGATCAGGCGGGTAATCTGGTCACTCAATGTCCAGTTGGTCAACTGCTGGGTGATGAATATCTTGTTGGGTACCACGATTTCCTTGCGGTCACTGTCGATCAGCGTGGTGGCACGAATATGAATTTTACTGACAGTGCCGCTGGTATTGTTCAGCGTAATCATGTCACCGATTCTGATAGGGCGCTCGAACAGCAGAATCAGGCCGGATACGAAATTGGCGAACACTTCCTGCAGACCGAATCCCAGCCCGACACTCAGCGCCGCTACCAGCCACTGTATATTTGACCATTCCATTCCCAGCTTCTGCAGCGTCACCATGATGCCGATGATCACAATCGAGTATTTGAGCAGCGTGGTAATGGCATAACCCGTGCCGGGATTGAGCGACAAATGTCGCAACACCAGCAGCTCGAGTGTACCAGGCAGGTTGTGTGCGGCAATCATGGCCAGACTCAGGACAATGAGCGCAACCAGCAGGGTTTGCAATGTAATGGGCCGCATGATGACCTCACCATCGGTTTCCACTGATGTGCGCCAGATGGTGATTTTCTCCAGAAAACTGAGTGCAGGCAGTACATCGATCCAGATAAAACCAAGTCCGGTGATCAGCAATGCCCAGATGCTGATTTTCAATACAGTAGCCGACTGTTTGCTGATGGTTTTGACGTCGATATAGTTGTCATCCAGCAGATCAGCCTCACTTTTGCCTGTCGCGATACGCTGAGCCAGTATCTCTTCCCGTTTCTCGACTGCGCGCTCGAATGCGATTCTGCGCTGGATGATCAGCAGGCTGCGAAAGCTGATAAAAAAGGTCAGCGCACAGAATATGATCCAGCTTATCGACTGGAATACGAGCAGATACTGATAAATGGCAGCAAAATAGTAGCCAATGGCTGCCATGATGATCATGCCGATCTGTAACACAAACAGGAGCGTCATCCAGAATCGGGGATTGAGCATCAGATAGAATGATTCCCCCTGATAAAGTGCTTTGCCAGAACGCGTGACTGCCATCCAGCCGAAAGCGAACACTGCGAGTACCAGGCATAACAGGATGAAAGTCAGCCGGCCAAAGCCGTTACGAACGAGATCATCATCCAGTGCATCGGTGAAGGCGATGATGATGCACAACAACGTTACGACAGGCGCAAAGCGTTTGATGTCCTGGTACATTTTGCTGACCAGTTTCTCAGAACACTTGAACTGCCCGATCAGCAGCCCTTCCGGATGAAACAGCAACAATATGAACGACCAGATAAAGGCGGCAATTGCTGCTACATGCAGGCTTACCGAGAATGCATGGTTGATTTCGGTATTGGTGCCGTAGCGCAGAATCACCGATGACAACTGGAAAGGCAGGTAAATACATCCTGATATCAGCAGTGCGGTCAGAAGCATGCCCACAGGGTATAACAGTCTGTCCTGATTGACCTTGCCCAGTAAACTGTTTCCGGTCCGGGTCCAGGCGCGATAAACGGGCCAGTATGTATACCGGAAGATAATGAATATCAACCCAAATACCGCATAAACGATCAGGATATTTTTCCAGGCCGCATTGATTGCTTTTCCGGTCGCCGTCTGTGTTTTACGCGAGGTTAACCAGGTGATGGCATCCTGGATATCCTGTACGACATCCAGAGAAATGGGTTCTGCGCTGCGCGTTACCAGCAGGTTCTCTTTCAGCAGCAATTTGTGCTGACTGATTTTTTCGATAAGCTGCTGTTGGATGGCGAGATGGAGTTGCAGTTCCTTGGTATAGCCATGCAGCACCTGGGTGAACTGATCGATCATCTGTTCGCGAGATTGTTTCAGTTCATGGAACGCATTCATGATCTGCTGATAAGCAGAAGTGTCATTTGCCGGTATTTCCTCCCCATTCATGATCTGCTTGAAATAACCGGTCTCGTTCAGCATTTGCAACTTTTCCTGTTCGAGGCGGAACAGGTCCAGTCTGGCGCTGCTCAAGTCTTTTTCGGTTTGTGCTATGGCTGGCTCGACCATGATTTCCTTGAACTGCTTTCTGACTTCCGTTCCCAGCGCAGTATCTTCTCCCTTGAGTTCGAGCCGTTGCTGCAGTGCGGCATAGCTTTGTGTAATGAGAGCAAGGCGCTTTTCACTGCCGGTTTTCTGGTTGATCAACCGGGTTGAAAGTTCGGCATAGTTGCTTAGTTTCTTGGCCAGTGACTGATTGTCCTGGGCATATTTCTCCAGCCCCGGATATTGCCATGCTTTCTCAACCAGTAATTGCTGGGATTTTTCGACTACCTGTTCGGTTTCAGCACGCTTTTGCCGGTTGATTTCTTCGGCGAGTAACTCGGTTTCCTGTTCCAGCGCCTGAATTTTGGGTTGTAGAGAGAGTTTTTCCTGGAGTGTGGTGATTTCTATGGCATTGGGCAGTACCAGTGCTTCCAGTTCCAGCATGCGCGTTTTGTCAGTCAGTGCCTGTAATTGTGCTTCCTGGTAGTTCTCCAGCGCGGCAAGTATTTTTTTGTCCGTCGTTTTGCGGGTTTCGGGAGAATTTTCCGTCAGTTCTGCTCGCAAAGTATTGATGGATGCCAGTTCTTCCCGTACGGTGACTGCACGTTGCCGCAGTTTGGAGATCTCGGTCGTCAGTTTCTGCTGCTGATTCTGCAGATCCGAGAGAGTGGCCTGGGTGGTGACATAACGTCGTTCCAGTTCTTCCGGAGATAATTTGGTCAGTTTTTCCGGATCAACTGTAGTAATAGTAGGAGGGGCGCTTTTTTTCAGACTTTCCAGTTGTTTAGGATATTTTTCCAACTGCTGGGAATAATTTGCTGTTTTCTTCAGGTATTCCTGGTGGTCGAGCAATACCTGCTGGTGATCATTGAAAATTTCCCGCAAACGCTTTTTCTGGGGTGTTTCTTCACCTTTGTTCAGCGATTCGAGTTTGGCCTGAATCGCCTGGAGTTCCTCATCCAGCTCGCTGGCATGACTCGATCCCATGCTCATCACGACCAGTACAGTGAAAACAATGATGCGAATCAATCCGTTCATGTAATAGTTGGGCTTATGTGTCAGGTTTGTGACAAAAATTCATCAGACTGATTTCTTCTGATCAGTTGCTGAAGTTTAGGTTCTTTTGCTGCAGGAGAGTAATTTCAAGCCCCATGTTTTTTGACAGGGTATTCCGGGTTGCGGATTCCGGATGATACCAACTTATGGCCAAACAGTATCTGGAAGGGCAGGAATCCTATTTCCGGGTATTGCCGGATAACACATCAGAATCAGCCGGTGTCTTGCTCGGCAATACTGGCCGGAGCTATGGAGGCTGGAATTTAACAGTCAACTGCTCGATTCGAAGGTAGATATATGACCTGATATTTGACCAGGAGTACAAATTTATTGAGCGTTGCGCAGAATATCCCCGGCAGCCAGTTTGCCTATATGGGCAATTTCACTGTTGGCGGTAACCATGGCTGTTACAATCGTGCCATCGATCAGCAGGTTCAGTTTTTCCGTGACCATTTCAGGATCCTGTGCACCACTTGCTGCTACCATTGCCTGAAGCTTGGCAGTGATTTTTTCCCTGTGGCTGTTGGCGACTTCCTGTATCCAGCCATTGCTCTTTTCATGTTCGGCGACGGCATTGATGAATACACAGCCGTAAAAATTTTTACTGTCGAACCAGTCACGCATTAAATCGAACAGTGCCAGAATACGCTCGGTTGGTGAGCATTCCATTTGTGGGAGATCACAGTCGAACCAGCGAAACCATATATTTGCCTCTGCCTCAAATACGGCCTTGAGCAGATTCTCCTTCGAACCGTAGTGGGTATAGAGGCTGCGCCGGGATACACCGGATTCCTCGATGATTCTTGCGATTCCTGTAGCATGAATGCCCACCTGACAGAACAGGCGACGTGCCGTCTGCAGGATTTTTTCCTCAACTGAAATTTTTTCGGCCATGGTTGTCAGCATAATTGGCAAGGCGGGTGTTTACTGCCGGAGCAGTCAATCAGTGCTTTACCGGGCAATGGGGGTAACAGAAAGATTTCCACAGATTCTTTATTTTGCTCTCAGTTGTTTATCAAGTTTTCTGGCAATTCTACCGGCTTCCAGTCGGATTTCACGCAATTGGCCACTGAGCGGATTGATCTGCCCAATGAAATAAAGGCGCGGCGCTCCTTTGAATTCCTGATCACCTGAAATTTTTGATCTGCCTTTCTCATCCGTAATGCCGGGTACCTGGATCAGTTCGGGAAAACCAGTGCGGAATCCGGTTCCCGCGACGATGATATCAGGCTGCAGAGTTGTGGTGGCCTGGTCACCGTTCAGTGCGCTTTCAACCGTGCTGAGTACTTCTACTGTTCCGCCTGATATTTTCTGCACCGGACCGACGATTTTGATGCGGCCGCTGCGGACATCGTCGATAAAAGGACCATAAAGAATCGGTACCACATTATTGATGGCGTACTGTTTCGACATTGGTATGGTGGGGGAGGGTAATCCGTAAACGGACAGGTCACCGATCATGGTACGCCGCAAAAAATTGAGCAGACCGTCTACCAGTGCCCTCGGCAGGTATCTCGTCCATACTCCGATGCCGATGAGGGGTATGCCGTAAATACTTTTGGGCAGGATTTGGGGGGGCGTTCTGACGGACATGGTTACTGAATCGGCATATTTCGCCAGTCTGCTGGCAATTTCGGCAGCTGAATTGCCACTGCCGACTACCAGCACATGTTTGCCTGCATAATCCTGGGCGTTCTTGAATTGTGAGGAATGGATGATTGTTCCGGTGAAGGTATTTTTACCTTCCCATTCAGGAATGATCGGGATGCGATTGGCGCCTGCTGCAATGACAACCGCGCGGGATTCAAACTGCCGATTATCGTTGCTCGTGATCAACCAGATATCACGTTCACGGTCATGACTGACTTTTTCAACCTCGATACCAGTTTGTACCGTGAAACCTCCGCGTGCAGGAAAAGTTTCGAGCAGCGATACGACTTCATCACGTGAAGGCCATCCGCCGGCTGACAACGGGAATTTGCTGCCGGGTAAAGCCGAGAAAAAACGGCCCGAATTCAGGCGCAAGCCATCATAATGGTTCCGCCAGACATCTCCTACTGCAGGAGTGCGTTCCAGCACCAGCGGGGTGAATCCTGTCCTGATCAATTCATACGCGGCCGACAGGCCAGCCGGACCGGCACCCACTATTGCCACATCATGGATATCGCTGGTTTTCATCTTTTATCTCCTCACGATTTCAATCAGAAAAGCGCTGCAGGCACGTGGATCGCCGGGTGTATTCATTTCAGCTGGTGACGGATCTCGATATTGACCGGTACCGGGCGCATGATGGTATCCGGTATGGGGGCCATATGTTTCAATTTCTCCAGAAGTGCCGTTACTTGTTCCTGCGGTGCATCGGTCTGTATTTCAACGATCACACTGATATCCTCGAACCCGGGATTGCCAGGCTCTACTGCAAAAGCTGCACGAAAATTAACCCGTCCGGAAACATGCACGTGAAGAGATTCGACATTGATGCGGGCGGCAGATAGTCCACCAATATAAGAAGCAGCCAGGCAGTGGCCGACAGCGGTCAGCAGAAGATCCTGCGGAGTGATTCCCATGCCTTCGCCCCCGTAGTGCGCAGGTTCATCGCCGATAATTATCTGTCCATCAGTGACATTTGAGGTAGTGTGATAACCGCTATCCCATACAACCGTTGCCTGATACCGCGGTTTTGCAAGCTCACCGTCGCCCCCATCTCTGATCTGGTTCTGTATTGTAAAGGATTGCTTGATATTGATTCCATTGACGATTGTTTGGGTATCCGGGGCAGCCATTGTTAAATCTCCAGGTAGCATGTTGCAGTCAAAAAGCAGATCAAAAGCAGCAGATCAGAAGTAGACTGTTCGTTCTCTTCTGGCCGGATGATATACCGTGAATAATCGAATGACAAGGCCGAAAAGATTGGTGGGAAGAACTGAACAAAGTCAGCAGAAGCTATAGTAGGCGGCCAGGTGTCGGGCCGCCAAAGGGCCGAGCAACAAAACACAAGGAGCAGACGTGACTGACCTTGATCCAGCCAGTGAAGCTCGGGTGGGCCAGGGATAACCTGGTGCAGGTGTGGCACCGGGTCAAGTCCAACCAGGGTGCGCCGGGGTGCTGATGGGGGAGCACCCTCAACTCAGCGAAATCGGAACGCCGCGGACACCGCTTCGCTCGTTATGCCGACGACGTGATCATCCTGGGCACGACCCAAAATCTCCCGAACTATGTCCGACTTTGCATCAGCGTAGTTCTGCATGTGCTTCCAAGTGCGCGCTGCTAAAGTGCGCTTCACATTCTCATACCGCTGCCGATCGTCGTCGTGCACCCGAAGCCAGTTACGAAAGGCCAACATACGATCGATTTCTTCACACTCAGCGGAGAATACATGGAGATGCCATTCCATATCGCCTGACTTCAACCGAAAAAAGCGGTGCTCATACCAGCCAGGCTCGCGCGCCCGCAGCACAAATCCCTGTTGTTCAAGCGGTAGAACATAGGACTTTTCGTCCGCTGAATCGGTGACTCCGAGCAGCATATCGATGATCGGCTTGGCGGCAAGACCTGGGACAGACGTCGACCCGACATGCTCGACCAACAATGCCTTTTCCGAGAGGGCTGACCGAATCTTATCTGCAGCCACCGAAAACATTGATGGCCAACGGAGATCGTATTCGGCAAGCTGAATTCGATCGTTCAGCGGTTTGCGCTCACCAATCGTGACTGAGGTGAGATATTCATCGGTCACAGGTTCTGAAGGCGGTGGAATCTGCCATTTCCTCTTGCGATTCATTTTTCGATCTCAGTGCTCAGCTCTCTTCTAGGTTCGCGGGATCGGCTGTGCGTCTAACGTAATATATAAGACATTTTATCTAATAATCTTGAGTTTGATGCCGTATAACTTTGGGATGGGTTAGTTAACATTATGTATTTAATAATAAATAGTGAGTTGAACAAGACAATTTTCACAGGCAGATACGACAATGCAACCAGCATAAAAAATGCTTAATCCGGTACGTGAGAAAGTAAGGTACAAACACTACAGTTTGAGTACAGAAAGAACTTATATTTCATGGATTAAGCACTATATTGTTTTTCATGGCAAACGTCATCCGACTGAAATGGGTTCAATCGAGGTAGAACAATTTTTGTCTTATCTTGCCAATGAACGGTATGTGTCCAGTGCCACGCAAAATCAGGCATTATCGGCTATCCTCTTTTTATATCGAGAGGCTTTAGAGCTAAAACTGCCATGGATGGATGGCTTTGAACGATCAAAAAAAACGCTTGCCTGTGGTATTAAGGAGCCTCTGCACGAATCCTTCATGAGCCACATTGCGGGTAAAATCATGATGATCGCCAGGAGCGCAACGAAGTCGAGCTGAGCGACGTCATCATGTCGATGAGAAACAGGTACAGCGCTATGTCAAGAAAGCAGCATTGCTGGTGGGAATAGCCAAGCCAGCCATCACCTCATACACTGCGTCATTCCTTTGCCACGCATATTTTGCAGGCGGGTTATGATATTCGCACAGTGCAGGAATTACTGGGGCACAGTGATGTTTCAACGACGATGATTTACGCATGTTTTGAATAAAGGTGGCAAAGGCGTCATCAGCCCTTTGGATCATTTATGAAGCAAAGTTCATTCGGCTTGGTTTTGCCGGTATTGGTCAGTTAGCGTTTGCCATGGGGGCATCAGGTTCTGGATTATTGGTGAAGTTACCAAATTAGTAGTATCCGGTTAAAAACCGAACAAATTTAGTTAGAAAAATTAGCCTGATCTTTATGCCGACAAATCAATTCGCCCAATCAAGGGTAATTTGATAGCCAATGGATCCGACTTGATTCCGAAAGTCAATCCAAGTATGTTGATTTCAAAACCTTCCACATCACTGACAATAATCCCGAACAGACCGAGTACAGATAACTGCCAGCCACTGCCGCTTGGTGCCGTGGCTGTCATGCTGTTTCCCAGATAATCCTTGCCGATGGCTGTTGGTGGCAGATCCAGACCGATTTCCGGCACGGCTCGAGATAACCATGCGGTAAACGTATTCGAATTTGGACCTGGCCAGATCGTATATTCTTTTGAGTAAGGGTAAGTTTGTACTGTCTTGTCAATACGTTTGATCAGTTCATCCACACCTTCTCCTCGCTTTTCCGCGAGCAGCATTGGTGCATTACCAAACCAGCGTTTATCTGGCGCCTGTTCATGAATTGCAACAACTGAACCACCCCAGCGGGCATACCATCCGGCGACTTCGTACACTGTAAATGATTCGGCGTGAGAGGGTTTGACAGCAAACCAGGTGTGTACACCAAAAATTCCCCGCCAGCTGTAGGCACGTGCAGCATATACCTGAATAACCGCTTCTGGTGTTTCAGCCGGATCGGGCGCAAGCCCTGTCCGTGCACGACTTGCCGTTCTCCAGTCAGAGCTTCCGAAATTACAGCTCGTTACAATAGCGATAAGCGCAAGAACAATTACATAATTGCCAATATTTTTGACAGACATCACTCGTCCAAAATAGATTCTGGTGTTGGGTTATTCGCTGGGGCAGGGTAATCGTATACTGCCAAATATCCTCACCCGACCGGGGAAATCCAATATGAGAGCAGCATCATGCAGCATGTTCAGCCAAATACTCAAGCTCATTCTGCGTACCGGCTGTGATGGATTGTCAAGGAGGCTGGGGCAAAATCTTACAGTAGTAAGGAAGGCAGTGAAGCTATGCCTCGTCCTGGATCATAACGGCTACTTGTCCGCTCCGGCATCATTATCGACGGGTAAGGTCGTGGAGGTCAAAGTGGACGAGATAATGGTTGGGTGTGTAAAAAAGCCCACCAAATTTGGCGGGCTTTTTTAGCAATGGCGCCTGATTCCCAGTTACAGCAGCGGGATGATCAGTAACGCTACGATATTGATAATTTTGATTAACGGGTTGATGGCAGGGCCAGCAGTATCTTTGTAGGGATCGCCAACCGTGTCGCCTGTTACGGCAGCCTTATGAGCATCGCTGCCTTTACCGCCGTAGTTGCCATCTTCAATGTATTTCTTTGCATTGTCCCACGCACCACCACCGGCAGTCATGGAGATTGCAATGAACAGGCCTGTGACGATTGAACCCATCAGTACGCCACCCAGAGCTTGCGGACCGAGGAAAACGCCAACCAGCACCGGAATCAATACAGGCAGTAGAGATGGAACGATCATTTCCCGGATTGCAGCTTTGGTGAGCATATCGACTGCACGGGAATAATCAGGTTTGCGGGAGCCATCCATGATTCCCGGAATTTCCTTGAACTGCCTGCGAACTTCAAGGACAACGGAACCCGCTGCGCGGCCGACTGCTTCCATTGACATTGCACCAAACAGGAAAGGCACCATCCCGCCGATAAACAGCCCGATGATTACCAGATGATTGGATAAATCGAAAGTCATTAATTTGTTGGCATGTTCGAGACCATGGGTATAGTCGGCAAACAGAACCAGGGCAGCCAGGCCGGCTGATCCGATGGCATAGCCTTTGGTAACGGCCTTGGTCGTGTTGCCTACTGCATCCAGCGGATCGGTAACGGCACGTACGGATTCAGGCATGCCTGCCATTTCAGCGATACCACCCGCATTGTCAGTGATTGGGCCATAGGCATCCAGTGCGACGATGATTCCGGTCATGGACAACATGGCGGTGGCAGCGATCGCGATTCCATAAAGACCGGCAAGTGAGTAAGCGACGATGATACTTGCACAGACTGCCAGTACAGGTGCTGCAGTTGCACGCATCCCTACACCGAGACCAGCGATGATATTGGTGGCATGTCCGGTGGTAGAGGCGTTGGCGATATGCTGTACCGGTGGATATTCAGTAGAAGTATAGTATTCGGTGATGACGACCATTAGACCGGTGAGAACCAGGCCGATGGTTGTGCTGGCAAACAGACGCATGATCAGTTCACCTCCACCTACTTCGGTACCATCCAGCGTCAGAGTGGCTCCCCCCATGAACCATACGGTGATAGGCAGGTAGGCGAAGAAAGCGATTCCACCGGCAACTGCCAGTCCGCGATACAGGGCGTTCATGATTTTGCCGCCTTCACGCATTTTGACGAAATAGCAACCGATGATTGAAGCAACGATAGAGGCTGCGCCCAGTGCGAGCGGGTAAACGGCTGCATCGCCGGTACCGGTTTTGAACAACAGGGCACCCAGCAGCATGGTGGCAATGATCGTGACCGCGTAGGTTTCGAACAGATCGGCTGCCATTCCTGCACAGTCACCCACATTATCACCTACGTTGTCTGCAATGACTGCGGGGTTGCGCGGATCATCTTCAGGGATTCCGGCTTCGACCTTACCGACTAGGTCGGCACCAACGTCCGCACCTTTGGTAAAAATACCGCCACCCAGCCGTGCGAAAATCGAAATCAACGAACCACCAAAAGCAAAGCCGATCAGCGGGTGGATGAGATCACTGATACTGCTGGTTTCATCTGCGCCACTGACGAGCAATGCGGTATAACCTGCTACACCAAGCAATCCGAGTCCAACGACCAGCATTCCGGTTACGGCGCCGCCACGAAAGGCGATGGCCAATGCTTCATTCAGACCACTGCGTGCGGCTTCGGCTGTCCGTACGTTGGACTGGACTGAAACGTTCATGCCCATGAAACCGGCCAAACCGGAAAGTATTGCACCCAGAGCAAAACCGATGGCTGTGTTCCAGGAAAGTGCCAGGCCGATGATGACGAATAAAACCGTCCCCACCATGCCAATTGTTAGATATTGTCGCTTGAGATAGGCCGACGCACCTTCCTGTACGGCGGCTGCAATTTCCTGCATACGTGAATCACCAGCGGATTGTGCGTAAATACGCCGAATCCACAGGCCACTAAAAATCAGGGCAAGTATCGCGCTGCAGATTGCAATCGTTAAACCGTTTGCCATAAAGAACTCCAGTTAAAATCAGACCACCCTAATATATATACGGAGCCAGGCCTGACGGCTCCGCATCGATCCACAATCAAAACCATGAACAGCCTAAATGCATATTTTATATGCTCTTGCCGTCAAAAAACAAAACAGATTAAATTTTGAACTCAGCCAGCTTTTTAGTTACTGCAACATTTTTCAGCCTGACATAATCAGGCAGTCCGTTTTTATACGGCGGGTAATCTTCTCCCTCGATCAGCGGGCTGAGGTATTCACGACATTTGCCGGTAATGCCGAAACCATCTTCACTGATGAAATCTGCGGGCATCATCTTTTCCACATTCGCTACTTTGGAAAGCTCGACCATACCGGTTTTCCAGGCGTAGGGCGAACTGGAGATACGTTCGATGGTCGGCATGACAGAATTATGTCCGGCAATCGCGTATTCTACTGCTGCTTTACCCATGGCATAGGCTTGCTCCACGTCTGTGCCGGAAGCAATATGCCGCGCAGCACGCTGCAGATAATCAGCGACACCCCAGTGATATTTCAGCCCCAAACCATTTTTGACGATATTCGCGATTACCGGCGCTACTCCGCCTAACTGAGCGTGTCCGAAGGCATCGCGCAATCCCTGGTCGGACAGAAATTTGCCATCGGTACCTTTTACGCCCTCTGATACCACAACCGTACAATAGCCGTATTCTTTGACGTAACGATCCGTTTTGGCCAGAAATTTCTCCTGATCAAAAGTAACTTCCGGGAACAGGATAATGATCGGGACCTCGTGATCTTCATTGGAAGCCAGCCCGCCTGCAGCTGCAATCCATCCCGCATGGCGGCCCATTACTTCCAGAATGAATACTTTGGTTGAAGTTTTGGCCATGCTGGCCACATCGAAACTTGCTTCCAGCATGGAAACGGCAATATATTTTGCAACTGAGCCGAATCCCGGGCAACAATCAGTGATGGGCAGATCGTTGTCAACCGTCTTGGGTACATGAATCGCCTGAATCGGATAACCGAGTGTGCCGGCAAGCTGTGAGACTTTCAGGCAGGTATCGGCTGAATCACCACCGCCGTTATAGAAGAAATAACCGATGTCATGGGCCTTGAATACTTCGATCAGACGCTCGTATTCGCGCCGGTTGTCTTCCAGGCTTTTCAGTTTGTAGCGACAGGAGCCAAAAGCACCGGAGGGCGTATGGCGCAGTGCCCGGATTGCTTCAGTGGATTCTGCACTGGTATCGATCAGATCTTCGGTCAGTGCTCCGATGATGCCGTTACGCCCGGCGTAAACTTTCCCGATTTTGTCGGAATGTGCTCGTGCCGTTTCCAGTAAACCTGCTGCTGAAGCATTGATTACAGCAGTTACACCGCCAGATTGAGCATAGAACGCATTTTTTATAGCCATTTTCTACTCCTGGTTGATCAAAACCTGTTTTTCAAGAACCGGGTAATGGTTTCCGCGGCACACTCATTTGGTCTGTTTGAGTGCTGCGATAATATTTTCCTGTATGGCTTCTACATTGCCGGTTCCGGCAATTTTGATGTAACCTGGCGCATTGGGATCACCGCTGTTCGCCCATTCGAAGTAGTATCCAACCAATGGCCGGGTTTGTTCATGATAGACCTGCAGGCGCTTACGCACGGTTTCTTCCCGGTCATCCTCACGCAGAACCAGTGCCTCACCGGTAACATCATCCCGGTCCGCGACTGCCGGCGGATTGAACTCGATATGATAAATCCGGCCTGATGGCGGATGTACACGACGCCCGGACAAACGCTTTATGATTTCGGCATCGGGCACATCGATCTCGATGACATGATCTATGTGTACGTTGGCCGTTCTGAGCGCATCGGCCTGAGGAATAGTGCGGGGAAAGCCATCGAACAGAAAGCCATTGGCACAATCCGGTTCTTCAATTCGCTTACGCACCAGATCGATGATGATTTCATCTGGCACCAGACCGCCGGATTCCATGATTTTTTTTGCCATCATGCCTAGCTCTGTCCCTGCTTTTACAGCATTACGGAGAATATCGCCGGTAGAAATCTGGGGTATGGAAAAACATTCACGGATAAAACTTGCCTGCGTGCCTTTGCCCGCTCCTGGCGCGCCCAGTAAGATGATACGAATGTTGGCCTCCTTGAGTATTGTCGGGGATGGTGAACATCCCGCAGTGGTGTGTGCCGCGGATAGCCTGTGAAAAGCCGTTGCAAGCAGCCGGGTCAGGCAGATCGGCACCCTTTCCTTTATAGTTTGCTGCCGATTATATCCCAGGCAGGTTGGCAGCTTGAAGTTTTTGGGACTGATCAGAGGTTCTTTAGCGTGCCGGCATAACGGCAGACGTCGGATCACGTTTTTTACAGACCGAATATGCGATAATTTCAGCCTGCTTTTTTCGGGAATAATCATGGACGAAAACAAAAATAAGGCACTTTCAGCAGCGCTTGCCCAGATTGAGAAGCAGTACGGCAAGGGTTCGATCATGCGGCTTGGCGACAGTGATGTGGCAAAAGATATTCAGGTGGTATCCACGGGTTCGCTGGGCCTGGATATTGCACTGGGTGTGGGCGGCCTTCCGCGCGGACGCATCATCGAGATTTACGGACCGGAATCTTCGGGTAAAACTACCCTGACGTTGCAAGCTATAGCCGAAATGCAGAAACTGGGCGGGACGGCGGCCTTTATCGATGCGGAACATGCACTGGATCCACAATATGCTCAGAAAATCGGCGTCAATGTTCAGGAATTACTGATTTCCCAGCCGGATAACGGTGAACAGGCACTGGAAATTACCGATATGCTGGTTCGATCCGGATCGGTCGATGTGGTGGTGGTCGACTCAGTGGCAGCGCTGACTCCCCGTGCTGAAATAGAAGGGGAGATGGGTGAGCCGCAGATGGGGCTGCAGGCAAGGCTCATGTCCCAGGCTTTGCGCAAGCTGACGGCCAATATCAAGCGTACCAATACCATGGTGATTTTCATCAACCAGATACGTATGAAGATCGGGGTGATATTTGGTAATCCTGAGACGACCACGGGAGGAAATGCGCTGAAATTTTATGCTTCTGTGCGTCTGGATATCCGCCGTACTGGTTCGATCAAGCGTGGTGAGGAAATGGTCGGGAACGAAACCCGGGTCAAGATCGTTAAAAACAAGGTTGCCCCGCCTTTCAAACAGGCAGATTTCGATATTTTGTATGGCGAAGGTATCTCGCGTGAAAGCGAAATCATCGAACTCGGTGTATTGCACAAATTGATCGAGAAAGCGGGAGCCTGGTATTCCTATAATGGTGAAAAGATAGGGCAGGGCAAGGATAATGTGCGCGATTATCTGAAAGAGCACAAAAGTATTGCGCATGAGATCGAGCAGAAAATACGCGCTGCCGTCGGGCTTGCAGAGACAGACAGTCGGGTTGTCCCACCCTCCTCTGGTGAATAAGGATGAGCTTGTATACGCGTGCACTGGAATGTCTTGCGCGACGGGAGTATTCACGGCACGAGCTGGAAAAGAAATTATCCTGTCACGAGCAGTTGCCCGATGAGCTGAAAAGTGTTCTCGACAGGCTTGAACAGCAAAAACTGCTATCCGATGAAAGAGCAGTCGAGCAGGTTCTGCACGCGCGCAGTCGCAAATATGGAAGCAAGCGGATACGTTACGAGCTGCAGATGAAGGGAATTGCCGATCATCTGATTGAAGCTGCTTTGGGAGAGTTTAAGCAGACGGAATTTTCCAGTGCACACGCGCTGTGGTGCAAAAAATTTGGCGTTGCTCCATCCACGCCGGAAGAACGGGGGAAGCAGATCTGTTACCTGGCAGGAAAAGGTTTTTCTTCCGAAGTGATAAGCAAAGTCTTGTCCGATGCCCGTGAAGCAGAGAATTGAATGATGAGGTTTTACAGTGGACAGGTTTGTACCGCATAACAGTTGCACAAGGTGCTGATATGAAAAGTAGTGAAATCAGACAGAAATTTCTTGAGTTTTTTGAGGCGCGCGGCCATGTCATCGTGCCATCTAGCCCGCTGGTGCCAGGGAATGATCCTACTTTGCTGTTTACCAACGCGGGTATGGTGCAGTTCAAGGATGTGTTTCTTGGCCAGGATAAACGCCCCTATGTTCGGGCTGTCAGTTCACAGCGCTGTGTACGAGCCGGTGGTAAGCATAATGACCTGGAAAATGTGGGTTATACCGCGCGGCACCATACTTTTTTCGAGATGCTGGGTAATTTCAGCTTCGGAGATTATTTCAAGCGCAATGCCATTTTATTTGCCTGGGAGTTTCTGACTGGCTCGCTTGGCATCCCCAGAGAGAAGTTGTGGGCAACCGTATATGCGGAGGACGATGAAGCAGCGGATATCTGGCTCAACGAAGTAGGGATTGATCCCTCACGGCTGGTTCGCATCGCGACATCGGATAATTTCTGGCAGATGGGAGATACAGGCCCTTGCGGTCCTTGTTCAGAAATTTTTTACGATCACGGGCCTGCTGTGGCGGGCGGGCCACCTGGGTCAGAGAATGCAGAGGGTGACCGTTATATCGAAATCTGGAATCTGGTGTTCATGCAGTACAACCGTGATGCCAGTGGTGAATTGCATCCATTACCTAAACCCTCGGTGGATACCGGTATGGGACTGGAACGTATTGCAGCGGTCATGCAGCAGGTGCACAGTAATTATGAAATCGATCTATTCCGCAGCCTGATCGAGGCCGCAGCCAGAGTAACGGGTTCCAAGGATCTCTCAAACAACTCGCTTAAGGTCATAGCAGATCATATTCGTGCCTGCGCCTTTCTGATTACCGATGGTGTCATTCCCGGTAATGAAGGTCGGGGTTACGTGTTGCGGCGTATCCTGCGTCGTGCCATTCGTCATGGATATCGGTTGGGGCAGAAGCAGCCATTCTTTTATCTGCTGGTGGATGATCTGGTTGATGTCATGGGACCGGCTTATCCCGAATTGACGCGAGCCAGAAAGCATGTAGCCGGCGTTATCAGGCAGGAAGAGGAGCGTTTCGCCGAAACACTGGAAAATGGCATGGAAGTGCTGGAGGCAGCGCTATCCCGCGGAAACGAGACGCTCTCAGGGGAAATCGTTTTTCGCCTGTACGATACCTTTGGTTTTCCGGTCGACCTGACAGCAGACATTGCCCGGGAGCGAGGTATCGTGATCGATATGGCCGGGTTTGAGACATGTATGGCGCAACAGCGGGATCGCGCTCGTGCCAGTGGCAAATTCACCATGCAGACAGGCCTTGAATATACCGGACAACCAACCGAGTTTCATGGCTATGCTACGCTGCAGCACGAGGCGCAGATTCTGGCGTTATACAAACAGGGCAGTCGTGTGGATTTTATAGAAGTCGGTGACGAAGCCGTGGTCGTACTCGACCAGACTCCTTTTTACGCAGAATCGGGTGGACAGGCGGGTGACAGTGGAGAGTTGCTGTCAGGGAGTGGCACATTTACCGTAAACGATACCCAGAAAATACAGGCCGGGGTATTCGGCCACAATGGAATGCTGAGCAGTGGTCGGATGGCGGTGGGGGATCGGGTGATCGCCAGAGTCGATCAGATTGCACGAACCAATACTGCTTACAATCACTCTGCGACGCATTTGCTGCACGCCGCATTGCGCCAGGTATTGGGTAATCATGTCACACAAAAGGGATCACTGGTGGATGCCAGCAGGTTGCGCTTCGACTTTTCGCATAACAGCGCCATGCAAGAGAATGAGATACGTCAGGTTGAAAATCTGGTTAATGCCCAAATACGTAAGAACCATGAAGTTGCGACACAGTTGATGACCTATGATGACGCTGTCAAGCAGGGAGCCATGGCATTGTTCGGTGAAAAATATGGCGATACGGTGCGCGTTGTGGCAATGGGTGATTTTTCAACTGAATTGTGTGGTGGTACGCATGTGAGTTACAGCGGGGATATCGGTTTTTTCAGGATCGTTGCCGAATCCGGTGTGGCGGCGGGGATCCGCCGGATAGAGGCACTGACAGGTGATGCAGCACTGGCTTATACGCAGCAACAGGAACAGCAGCTGCAGCAGGTTGCCGATGCGCTCAAAGCAGCACCGCAGGAAGCAGCGCAGAAGCTTTCCCAGATACTGGACAATATTCGGCAAATGGAGAAGGAGATCGCCACTTTACGATCGAAACTTGCCGGCGTGCAAAGCACTTCCCTGATTGAACAGGCACAGGAAATCAAGGGAATCCGGGTGCTGGCGACAACGTTGGAAAACGTCAATGTCAAAACGCTGCGGGAAACACTGGATAATTTCAAGAATCGGTTGAAATCCTGTGTTGTCGTACTCGGGACGATCGAGGGGGATAAAGTGACACTCATTGCCGGTGTGACGGATGATCTGACAGTAAAACTCAAGGCTGGTGATCTGATCAACTTCGTTGCGCAGCAGGTGGGCGGGAAAGGCGGTGGGCGTGCTGATATGGCGCAGGCAGGCGGTACGTTACCGAGGAAGCTGCCACAGGCTTTGGCCAGTGTGCCAAGTTGGGTGGAACAAAATCTTTGATCCGTACAGGAACGTTTTAAGAAAAATGATGGCAACAGCCGACAGTTTTCCAGGCTGAAGTGTGATTTTTAAAGCTGGCAGGGCTGTAGAGTACTGCCGGCATCAGCCATTTCTGAGATTTATTCTGATAACTTTATTCAATCATGACGACAACCAGACATTGCAAACTACTTATTCTCGGATCCGGCCCTGCCGGCTATACAGCAGCCATTTATGCGGCGCGTGCCAATCTCAACCCGGTGCTGATTACCGGGATGGCGCAAGGTGGGCAGCTCACGACGACGACCGATGTGGATAACTGGCCGGCTGATGTTGCAGGTGTGCAGGGGCCGGAGCTGATGGAGCGTTTCCTGAAGCATGCCGAGCGTTTCCAGACCGAGGTCATATTCGATCACATTCATACTGCCAATCTGTCAGAGAAACCGTTTGAGCTGATCGGTGATCAGGGGACCTATACCTGTGACGCTCTGATCATTGCAACCGGTGCTTCTGCAAAATATCTCGGGCTACCCTCTGAAGAAGCATTTATGGGGAAAGGTGTTTCAGCCTGTGCGACATGTGATGGTTTCTTCTATAAAAATCAGGATGTTGCAGTGATTGGTGGAGGTAATACTGCGGTGGAGGAAGCGTTGTATCTCTCCAATATTGCCCGTAAGGTGACGGTGGTGCATCGGCGCGATAAATTCCGTTCGGAAAAAATCATGATCGATAAGCTGATGGGAAAGGTGAAAAGCGGCAAGATCGAGTTGGCACTGGATCATGTTCTGGAAGAAGTAAAAGGTGATGACAGCGGCGTCACCGGAATCCGTATCCGCCATGTTCGCGATGATACGGCACGTGATCTGGAGTTACAGGGTGTGTTCATTGCCATTGGACATCACCCCAATACTGATCTGTTTCAGGGGCAGCTGGAAATGAAAAACGGCTACATTATTACGCAAGGCGGTAATGAGGGGAATGCAACGGCGACCAGTATTCCTGGCATATTTGCAGCCGGCGATGTACAGGATCATATTTACCGTCAGGCAATCACCAGCGCGGGCAGCGGCTGTATGGCTGCTCTGGATGCAGAGCGATATCTGGAAAAATCTGCCTGAATACAATAAGTTTCTCGTTTGCATGCGTACAGATGGGGTCGGACGATAAATCTTCATCTGAAGAAGTTGCTGGTGATGAAGATGCCGCTTTGTTCCGCGAGGCTATGCGGGATGTCAGGCCACTTACCCGGACGAAGAAAATCATCCGTGCGCATTCTAAACATCAAGTGCTTCTGCAACCTGGTGCGTCAGACTTGCCGGATATTCAGGATGTTCTTGCTGATGACGGCTGGCAATGGGATATGGCGGAAAGTGAAGAATGGTCGTTTGCTCGTCCGGGTTTGCAGCGGTATACCTTGCGGAAACTGCGACGCGGTAACTGGCCTGTGCAGGATGAACTCGATCTGCACGGCCTGAACCGGGATGAAGCGCGCCGGATACTGGTGATATTTCTGAATCAAGGTGTCCTGCGGGGATTGCGTTGTGTGCGTGTCATCCACGGCAGAGGACTCAGTTCAAGAAACCGCAAACCGGTACTAAAAATTCTGACGGGGAACTGGCTTATGCAACACGGCGATGTGCTCGCTTTTTGTCAGGCATTGCCTGAGCAGGGGGGAAGTGGTGCTGTGCTGGTTCTTCTGAGAAATGCCGATAAATAAGCCATTGTTGCGCATATTTGCTGATTTTAGTGGCCATATACTGAGTACTGAGAAATTTGCCTGATTAATTGATTGAATATCAATGTGATGCCGAGAGATAGAGTAATATCGAATTAACATGATTTTTGTTTATGCTATACCTAATAGGTATAAGAAGGAAGGGCAGATTGTTATAAGGTAAAAATAGACATTCAGTTTGATAGGGCCCGAGTAGTATCCGGGGCCGGATTTTTCCAGATTTTTCACTTGTTTTTATAAGTGATTTCGATTTAAACCGCCAAAAATACTACTTATCACCCACTCAGAATGATGAAACTAGGTAACTTACAAAACCATATGATCCTGCGGGATTTGTATGCCAGTATCGTTGTTTTTTTCGTAGCTTTGCCACTCTGCCTGGGTATAGCCATGGCATCGGGTGCTCCGCTTTTCTCCGGGATTATTGCTGGAATAGTAGGCGGTATCATCGTAGGCATGGCCAGCGGTTCGCAATTAGGCGTAAGTGGGCCGGCTGCCGGTCTGGCTGTTATCGTCCTTAATGCCATCGCTACGTTAGGTTCGTGGGAAGCATTTCTGCTTTCAGTCATGCTTGCAGGCATTCTTCAGATAGGCATGGGTTATCTGCGTTTGGGGGCCATTGCCTATTATTTTCCTGTTTCTGTGATCAAGGGGATGCTGAGCGGGATAGGGCTAGTCATCATACTCAAGCAAATTCCTCATGCTCTTGGCTACGATAGGGATTTCGAAGGTGATCTTGCTTTTTTCTCACCTGATGGTGAAAGTACATTGGGATATCTGGTAGACACCCTATATGACGTTTCACCTGCAGCAATTCTGGTTACTGTGATCTCGATGTCGATACTGCTGCTTTGGGAAATGGTGTTATACAAGAAATACCGTATTTTCCAGATATTGCAGGGGCCGCTGGTAGTCGTCGCAATTGGTATTCTGCTGAGCTATCTTTTCGATGAGTACATTGAGAGTTTGAATTTTGAAACCGATGATCTGGTTAATCTTCCGGTAGCTTTGTCGATACAGGATTTTGCCGGTCAGTTTACCTTTCCGGATTTTTCGCATCTGGCCAATCCGGAAATTTATTTTATTGCCTTGGTCATCGCGGTTATTGCCAGCTTGGAAACGTTGTTGTGTGTGGAAGCGACTGACAAGCTCGATCCACTCAAAAGAGTCACTTCGACCAATCGAGAACTGGTTGCGCAAGGTTTGGGTAATACCGTATCGGGATTGATCGGTGGCCTGCCTGTTACCCAGGTTATCGTCAGAAGCTCTGCAAATATCACTTTTGGGGGACGTACGAAGTTATCGGCCATTTTTCATGGTGTGTTACTGCTTATCTGTGTCATTGTCATCCCCGGTGTCCTGAACATGATTCCGCTGGCTTCACTGGCGTGTATTTTGTTCGTAGTAGGTTATAACCTTGCAAAGCCTTCATTGTTCAAAGCGATGTATGAGTTGGGTTGGACACAGTTTGCTCCCTTCATCGCAACGGTGATTGGCATTCTGCTGACAGATTTGCTGAAGGGGATCGGTATCGGAATGGTAGTAGCCATTTTCTTTATACTCAGATCAAATTTGAAAACTGATTACGAACTTTTTCACGAGAAAAATGATGGGGTGAAAAAGATCAGGCTGGTACTGGCAGAGGATGTTTCATTCCTTAACAAGGGCAGTATCGGTAAAGCACTCAAGGAGTTCGAACCGGATTCATGGGTCATTATTGATGGCAGCAAATCCAAGTATATCGATCACGATATTATCGAGATCATCAGGGATTTCACTGTCAATGCTCATATACGTGATATCAATGTTGAAGTTATCGGTATACCTACTCTGGAAACAAAGAGCAGGTATCAGCGCATCATGGAAACCCGGTACGGGCGGCCTGATTCTCCTGCTGTAAAGAGCTAAAGAAGTTTTTTCTATCACCCTTCAATTAACAGATCAATATGAGAACGCTTACCAGGGAAATGCAGGCACATTTGTCGCCTGAGCAGGCGATACAGCTGTTGAAAGATGGTAATCAGCGTTTTGTGAGCAATCTGAAGCTGAACCGGAACTTGCTGCAGCAGGTGAATGAAACATCCGAAGGGCAATTTCCGTTTGCTGTGATTCTGAGCTGTATCGATTCTCGTACTTCGGCTGAGTTGATATTTGACCAGGGATTGGGAGATATTTTCAGTTGCAGGATAGCTGGTAATATTCTGAATGAAGATATCCTGGGAAGTATGGAGTTTGCCTGTCATATCGCAGGTTCAAAGGTCATCGTGATACTGGGTCATACCAAGTGCGGTGCAGTCCAGGGAGTGTGTCACGGTATTAAACTGGGTAATCTGACTGCTTTGCTGGATAAGCTGCAACCGGTTGTGGATGCAGAATTATCTGGAAAAAATATTTCTGATATTTCAGATCCCGAGTTTATGGAGAATGTCGCGCGCTTGAATGTGCATTATGTAATAAATGAAATTCCTAAACGGAGTCAGGTGATTGCAGAGATGCTCGGCAATGGTAAGGTTGCTCTGGTAGGTGGCATGTATGATGTGGATACGGGGATAGTTACGTTTTACGATAAATAAAAGTTTTTGCTATAACGTTATTTATATATGCTGGCTGGCAGTTTCTACCGTCAGAACATTTTTCAGAGACCCAGTTTGGTCATCAGATTATCAGCCTGAGCTTGGTTGACATATACGTCATCCTGCTTTTGTGGATTGACGACTGGCCCGTTCAGTAAACCATTATCCAATTTAATCTCCTTTTCTTCGTTAGCTGAATCGTTTGCCAGTAGTTGCAGCATTTCTTGTTCAACTGTTTCAATCGTTCGGGAAATGTTCTGAATGACTTGGCCGGTCAGATCATGAAAGTTCTGTGCAATCATGATTTCCGTGAGGCAGGCTTGAGTAGAGGCTGCCTGACTGGAGACATTGTTCAGGAAATCGAGTGTTTGCTTGAGCGCATTATTCAGGGTCGGCTGATTGGCAATAATGGCTGCTGTCGTCTCTGGTATCTGGCACCATAATTTATGTAAATTAGCAGCATCTGCTGACAGGTTATTCAGGATGGGCCTGGCGTTTTCTACTGCTAGCAGAGAACATTCGGCAGCTTGTGTCGTTTTGCTGGCGATATAGTTCAACCCATCCTTACTGTTGGATATTCCATGGCTTGCCTGTCGCAAGCGCCAGTCATAGCCAAGCTCAGACAGGCAATTGTGCAACACCCGGGCAAGTTGTCCCGGGTGGTCGATGGTTTTTTTGTCAGTATCAAAGCTGTTATTCATTTTTAGTGGCCGATACTTGTTAGTTGGTCGAAAAGAGAGCGCAGCTTACGCGTGCACTGCCATATTCTGGAGAATTTTGTTCAGTTTCTCATCCAGGGTAGCCGCTGTAAAAGGCTTTACGATATATCCGCTTGCTCCGGCCTGGGCAGCAGCAATGATGTTTTCCTTTTTTGCCTCAGCGGTAACCATCAATACGGGTATATCTTTCAATGCATCATCTGCCCGGACGTTTTGTAGCATGGTCAGCCCGTCCATATTCGGCATATTCCAGTCGGAAACCACGAAATCAAAACCACCATCACGCAATTTTTTCAATGCCATGGCGCCATCTTCTGCTTCTTCGACATTGTTGAAACCAAGCTCTTTGAGCAGGTTGCGAATAATTCTGCGCATGGTTGAAAAATCGTCTACTACCAGAAATCTGAGATTTTTATCTGTCATTGCTTCATCTCCTTAAATATAGTTTTACCGTGTGCTCAAGTGTTCATGGCTGCTTTTTCTGTGAGGAGATCACGTTCCCTGCCAAGGCAAGAACACTCCCTTCACAAATCAAATATCAAACTTGCCTTTACCCGCGCTACTTGCTGAATCCAGAATCCGGCTTTGCAGTAAACGGTTTGCCAGATAGAAACTTGAGCGAATTTTTGATTATGTTGTCACGGCATTTTTGATTGGACAGTTGTTTTCCGCACAAACTGATTTCCAACTGTCGATATCTAATATCTGTCAGTTGTGTGATCTGTGAGGCAGGATGGCCATATTCAGGGTGTTGCGTGCAGGGATGTACCCGGGGGGACTGGATATGTTGCAAGGTTAAGCAGCTGGAAGTCCTGGCTTGTTCATTTGATGAGAAATACTGCGGTTCGGGGGTTAATCGGCTTGTCTGGGTCATGTGGTATTGCGGTGCGGGTATTCGAGTGCTACGAGATCAGCCGCTTCATTCAGCAAAAATTGTTTGAACACACTGGAAATATTGGAGAGGCGTTTGTTCTTCTGGTGGACGACATTCCAGTACCTCATGATTGGAAGCCCCTGAATATCAAGAATCTTTAAACGCCCAGCTTCAAGCTCCAATCTGATGGTATGGAGTGACATGATTCCCAGCCCCATTCCGGCTTGTATGGCTTGTTTGATGGCTTCTGCAGTATCTGCTTCCATTCCTTTCTGGATACTGATTTTTTCGTGAGCAAAGAATCGCTCCATCGCGTTTCTCGTGCCGGAACCGGGTTCCCTGACTAGAAAAATTTCCTGCTCCAGTCGTTTGACCGGAATTTGTTTCTGGCCACAGAGAGGGTGTTCAGGGGGGGCGATGATGACCAGTGGATTTTCCATGAATGACTCGGAAGTAATATCCAGCCCCTCGGGTGGCTGACCCATAATTGCCAGATCCATGATATTGTCCGACAGCTGCTTGAGTACATTCTCGCGATTGGAAACATGCAGGCTAATGGTAATACCAGGGTAGCGTTGGCAAAATCTGGCCAGCAGGTTTGGCACGAAATAGTTGGCGGTACTAACCACCGAAATGCTCAATTTTCCTCGTTCCAGCCCCTTCAGCTCATCGAGTGCCAGTTCCATATCGGCCAGTTGTCGCGTAATACCCCGGCTGTAATGAAAAAGTTCCTTGCCGGCTTCGGTCAGATGGACGCGTTTGCCTATTTGTTCAAACAGGGGCAGTGCAACCATTTCTTCGAGCCGCTTGATCTGGATGGAAACTGCCGGCTGAGTCAAATGAAGTTCTTCTGCAGCATGTGTGAAATTGAGGAGACGTGCTACTGATTCGAAGATCTTCAGCTGATGTAAGGTGATATGCAGCATAGTGAGTCGATACGTAATCAGATATATATGGGTATATATAAACTACATTATATAGTAACTATTATAATTATTAATTTTAACTTATGATTTTTGTCGTGATATAGTTGTTTCCGCAGTTTAGATTGATTTTTTAACGCTGTATGCCTGCCTTGGTTTCTGGTGATAAGGTGGGAATTTAACAAGGAGATTACGTAAATGTCAGCAAAGACTTATAACGCTGGTGTTAAAGAATACCGGCACACCTACTGGGAACCCCATTACAACGTTCAAGATACGGATATTCTGGCTTGCTTCAAAATCGTACCGCAACCTGGTGTGGATCGTGAGGAAGCAGCAGCTGCTGTAGCGGCAGAATCCTCAACCGGAACCTGGACTACGGTTTGGACCGATCTGCTGACAGATCTGGATTATTACAAAGGCCGTTCGTATCGCATTGAGGATGTTCCTGGTGATGACAGTAGTTTTTATGCATTCATTGCTTATCCAATCGATCTGTTTGAAGAAGGATCAGTGGTTAACGTACTGACTTCCCTGACTGGTAATGTGTTTGGATTCAAGGCTGTCAGATCGTTACGTCTGGAAGACGTTCGCTTCCCGATAGCTTATGTGAAAACCTGTGGTGGTCCACCTAATGGTATTCAGGTTGAACGCGATATTCTCAACAAGTATGGTCGCGCTTATCTGGGATGCACCATCAAACCGAAACTGGGTTTGTCCGCCAAGAACTATGGCCGTGCCGTATATGAATGTCTGCGTGGTGGTCTTGACTTCACAAAAGATGATGAAAACGTCAACAGCCAACCATTCATGAGATGGCGTCAGCGTTTTGACTTTGTCATGGAAGCAATCCATAAGGCAGAACGTGAAACCGGTGAGCGTAAAGGTCATTATCTGAACGTAACTGCACCGACTCCGGAAGAAATGTTTAAACGTGCTGAATATGCCAAAGAGCTCAAAGCGCCTATCATCATGCATGACTATATTGCGGGTGGATTTTGTGCCAATACTGGCTTGGCTAACTGGTGTCGAGATAACGGCATTCTGTTGCACATTCACCGTGCAATGCACGCGGTAATCGACCGTAATCCTCATCATGGTATCCATTTCCGTGTTCTCGCAAAAATGTTGCGTCTGTCTGGTGGTGACCACCTCCACTCAGGTACCGTGGTCGGTAAGTTGGAAGGGGATCGTGAAGCAACACTGGGCTGGATTGATATCATGCGTGACAGCTTCATCAAGGAAGATCGCTCACGTGGCATCATGTTTGACCAGGATTGGGGCTCCATGCCGGGCGTCGTACCTGTCGCTTCTGGTGGTATTCATGTCTGGCACATGCCTGCACTGGTAACCATTTTTGGTGATGATGCCTGTCTGCAATTTGGTGGCGGTACTTTAGGTCACCCATGGGGTAACGCTGCTGGTGCTGCTGCTAATCGTGTGGCACTGGAAGCTTGTGTGGAAGCACGCAACCGTGGTGTACCAATCGAGAAAGAAGGAAAAGCCATCCTGACAGAGGCTGCAAAACACAGCCCCGAACTCAAGATTGCCATGGAAACATGGAAAGAAATCAAATTTGAGTTTGATACTGTAGATAAACTGGATGTAGCTCACAAGTAAAACCAACGACCTCCTCGTGTGTAAATACATCGGGGGGGATAATTACCTATATGGAGTTAATGCATGTCAGAAGTAATTGATTACAAAAGTCGTTTGAGCGATCCGGGCAGCCGTAAGTTTGAAACGTTTTCCTATCTGCCATCCCTGGACCAGGATCAGATCAGAAAACAGGTTGAATATATAGTGAAAAAAGGTTGGAATCCGGCTGTTGAGCACACTGAACCGGAGTTTCTGATGAGTAATTACTGGTATATGTGGAAGTTGCCAATGTTCGGGGAAACTGATGTAGATCGTATCCTTGCCGAAGCTGAGGCTTGCCATAAGGCCAATCCCAACAATCATGTGCGCTTGATAGGTTATAACAATTTTAACCAGAGTCAGGGAACCGCAATGGTGATTTACCGCGGAAAAACAGTCTGATAATCAATCTGAGTACGCAGTAAGGGATTTTTTGGATAACAAACCCCCCGTTGCTGCAAGGTGGCGGGGGGTTTACTTTGCCTAATAACTAAATAAATCGTACTTTAGCGGGAGAAAAAATGAGCGATGTTATCGAGCAGTATTTCGTTAAGAATGAGCCATATTACCGTCCGGTTGCGGATGAGGTGAAACTGTACGAAGCAGCCTATTCTGTTCGTATGCCCATGATGCTGAAAGGCCCTACCGGATGCGGAAAAACTCGCTTTGTCGAGTACATGGCATGGAAACTGGGCAAACCATTGATTACCGTAGCATGCAACGAAGATATGACGGCTTCTGATCTGGTCGGTCGGTTTCTGCTTGATGCGCAAGGCACCCGCTGGCAGGATGGCCCACTGACCACCGCTGCGCGTTATGGCGCAATCTGTTATCTGGATGAGGTGGTCGAAGCGCGGCAGGATACAACCGTGGTGATTCACCCGCTGACGGATAATCGCAGAGTTCTGCCGCTGGAAAAGAAAGGGGAACTGGTTGGCGCGCACCCCGATTTTCAACTGGTGATTTCATACAATCCGGGTTATCAGAGCCTGATGAAAGATCTGAAGCAGTCCACCAAGCAGCGTTTTGGTGCACTGGACTTCAACTATCCTCAGCATGATATTGAAACCGAGATCGTTTCGCATGAGACGGGGATAGACTCGGCAATCGCTGACAAACTGGTTTCCATTGCAGAGCGGGCACGTAATCTTAAAGGTCATGGGCTGGATGAAGGAATTTCAACACGTATGCTGATCTATGCCGGTAACCTGATCGCCAAAGGTGTAGATGTTCATGCAGCTTGTCGTATGGCGCTGGTTCGTCCGATTACTGACGATCCGGATATGCGTGATGCACTCGATGCTGCAGTAACGACTTTTTTCTGAGAATTTAACTTATCCGGTATTAACTTTCTTCAGGGTGCACCATGAGTTTGAATCTGACAGATTATAGTGAATTGCTGGAATCACTGCAGGCCGAGTCCAGGTCATTGCTTGAGAATACCTGGTCTGATGCGATCAGGACGCTTTCTCCGCGCGGGATAGATAATTATTTGAAGGGTGCTTCTGCTCTGCAGGGGCTTGGGCGCGGTCGTACTTTGGTGGATGTCTGGATCAATGAGATTCCTCTGGTAGTAAAAGAAGTCGGTGATGATGTTGTCAGTGATCTGGCAACGACCTGTCTGATGTTGTCATCCAAAACTTCGGGTGCTGTGATAGAAATAATCATTGCTACCTCTGTTACAGCCGCCAGCAGACTGGGCGATCCGGAGTTGTTCCGCAATTACCTGCAATTTCTGAATACATTTACAGCGCAGGCTCCCCGTGGTGTTCGTCCTATGCTGGATAACCTCGAGGTGCTGTTCAGCCAGCTTACTCTGGGGGGGTTGCGGCGCTGGGCGTTATGGGGCGCGCATGCTCACCGGACGGATTACGAAGCACAACTTCAGTATTTCAGTTTGAGTTCCAAAGAATCCCATGCAGTACTCAGAAAAGAGCGTAAGGGAACACTGTTCGTTGATATTCAGCGGCGTATCAATATTTATCTGCGTGCGTTATGGGCGCGTGATTTTTATATGCGGCCAACATCAGGTGACTTTGAGAATCGTGAAGGCTATCGTCCGTTCATCGAGGATTACATCATCCATCTGCCTGATGCCTATGATAATTACGGTGATATTGCTGCTAGTGAAGTTTATCGTGCAGCGGCTGCGCATGCAGCAGCACATCTGGTGGAAACAAAAAAACCGATCTCTGCCGAGTCGCTGAATCCGTTACAAATGGCAGTCATTTCAGTGATTGAGGATGCGCGGGTGGAAGCCTTGTCCATTCGTCGTTTTCCGGGGTTGCAACATACCTGGTCGGCATTGCATATCGCAACAGCTGACATGAATACGACGATAGGCGATTATCTCAATCGACTTGCGCGTGCCTTGATTGATCCCGATTACAGCGATCCGGATGAATGGGTGATTCAGGGACGGTTGCTGTTTTCCCAAGTGCAGGATCGTTTGACTGATAATCAGATATGCTGGGATATCGGGGTGCAGCTTGCTCATGAAATCATGGCAAAGAAGATACCGTTCAACCCAAGAACGGATGTGCTGACAGCACTTTACCGGGATGATAACCGCTATTTCTGGGAGTTCGAGGAATTTGATTTCGAGCGATCCATTGCCGCTGGTTATGAACCACTCAAACAAGTGCGCAAGCATGTGAGTGTCATGGAATTCATTAACGAGCTCGATGTCGAGACCGCCGGGGATGATGCCCAGGAAATATGGGTGCTGGGAACAGAATTGTTTCCTTACGAAGATTATGGCGTTTCCTACAACACGCTGGAAGGAAAAGAGCCGGTTGCTTCACCTTTCCACTATGCGGAGTGGGACTACCAGATTCAGCTGGAGCGACCAGCATGGTCAACTGTTCAGGAAAAGCGTGCCAAGCCGGGAGATATTCAGATCATCGATGAGATCGCTGCCCAATATAAACGGGAAATTCATCGCATGAAATTCCTGCTGGATGCAATGCAGCCGCAAGGGGTGCAAAGGATTCGTAAACTGGAAGATGGTGATGAAATCGATATCAATGCGGCGATTTCTTCGCTCGTTGATATCCGTATGGGACAGCATCCGGATCCGCGTGTCATGATGCGTGCGGTACGCAAGGTAAGAGATATATCGGTAATGGTACTGCTGGATTTGTCAGAATCCACCAATAATCAGGTAAATGGCCAGGAGTTTACGGTACTGGATCTGACCAGGCAGGCTACCGTGTTACTGGCAGATGCCATTAACCGGATTGGTGATCCTTTCGCGATACATGGTTTCTGTTCAGATGGCCGGCATGACGTCGAATACTACCGGTTCAAGGATTTTGACCAGCCTTACAATGAAGTTCCCAAAATGAGGCTGGCGGGGATGACCGGTCAGCTTTCTACGCGCATGGGGGCGGCCATACGTCATGCAAGCCACTTCCTGAAACTGCAGCGTGCTGCCAAGAAGCTGTTGCTCGTGATTACAGATGGGGAGCCGGCAGATGTTGACGTGCGTGACCCGCAATATCTGCGGTTCGATACCAAGAAGGCTGTAGAAGAAGCCGGTCGTTCAGGCATACTGACGTATTGTATGAGTCTCGATCCTCGTGCAGATCAATATGTATCCAGGATATTTGGAATGCGAAACTATATGGTAGTGGATCATGTTGAGCGATTGCCAGAGAAGCTGCCAATGCTGTATGCTGGGTTGACACGTTAAGGCTGCTTACAGGTAGATTTATGAGCGAACAAGTTTATTCGGGAGTCGATCAGGATGAGGATGGAGGGTTGACTCCGTTGGGACGTATCGTGATCGATGCATGGGTTTTTGGTATCCTACCCGAGAGTGAGATGTGTACGGGCTGGAGTATGTCTCAAATGCAAAATCTCTATGAGGAGGTCTATGCTGCATGGGGACCTTATGCACATCTTCCCAGCCGCTTGCCACCGGAATTGCAGCAACGTCATTCTTTTTTCTATTCACAGAGAATAACCGTTGCAAAAAATAATGGCTGGGATACTGATCTCAGCGACGAATCCTGATCAGGATGTTTTTCTGGTTCTATCAGGGTTGATTCAGGCAGTAGTACCCGTCTTTACCCTATCCTCCGCCAGTAAAAACTGGCACGACACCTCGTAATAAACCACCTTCGGGTGGTTTATTCTTTTCCTGAATACATTCATTGCGGGTATTTCTGTCATAAAAACAGGCTCGAGTGCTCACTGTATCCGGCGGCTATACTGAATAAGATTGGCTCAGAGTGCTTTTTGTGAATTGCAGGTCCTCTCTATGAGGTTGTCCTGCATTCACTCTCGTTACTGCTTGGGATTCTCTGCCGGAGGCTTCTGCCGGAATGAGATTACCTTCGCCAGTTTGTGGGGAGCTTGCTTCGCCATCATGGCACTCAAAGCAAGTGGAAATTCGATTTGCAGGCGCTGCATGATGTCTGTCTGATCTTCCCGGTAAAAGACAGCGTCATATTCTATTGGCTGATTAAGTGCTTCACGTTCGTGCGAGTGAAAATTCTGCCAGGCAATATCGATCCAGCATTTACGTTGACTGTCGACAAACACGAACTCTTCAGCATCGACGATGGCCATATATTGCATGCTGCGGATGGGTATGAATAATTGCTTTGTTTCACAGCGAGCAAGTAGCTTGATAGCCAGGTTGTAAGTGGTCGCCGGCAGGGTTCGTTTTTCCCGTCTGATTTCAGGATCGCGATAGCAGGTAATTTCCATTTCCAATATCCTCCAGTCAAATGGTTTAATAACAGTCACCTTGTTTCGGGAAAGTGACATTTCTTCAGCGGATATTGCGGGAATTCTGGATGCGTCGATAAACCACCGGCAGCTTCTGTGTCGTTTTACCGGGCTCTGATCCCATATCCGTCTGTCTACGGAAGGTGGCCAGGGTGAGAAGTTTCCAAATACAACTTCAGCACCTTATAATTTGATATTTGTCAAACTCTCAAAAAGATTGTAACGCTATTCCGGGTAGACCGGTAGAAACTTGCTGCACGAAATAAACCGGATATTGGCGCCAGATCCGGGATCGAGAGCATTATTTACGCAACAGGAAAATAGGTTTTGTGCGGCAGATGCTTCTGGTTTGATTCCTGCGTGATCTGTACTGTTGCGATCACGTTGCTCCCGGTCCGAATGATAATCGTGTCCCGTAGGATGGCGTATCGGAGTTGTGAGATGCCTGGTACCGGGGGAAGAGCGATTCAGGGAAGAATCTGCTTGTTTCAGATGGCTTTTAGCCGATATGAAAACCTTGAGCAGAAAATATGAGGTTATCCGGATGATCTGGTCGGGGTGAGAGGATTTGAACCTCCGGCTCCTGCGTCCCGAACGCAGTACTCTACCAGGCTGAGCTACACCCCGAATGAAATGATTTAATGAGAATTGGTGTTTACAAGAAAGTATCCGGTATTGTTAAAATTGGTGGCAGCCAAAGCCGATAATTTCAGTAAATGCTGCTAATAATTTCTTGTAATCGCAAATTCTGCCAATTCTAGCAAACATTGCTTGTAGATAGAATCGCGGATTGCAGTGATTGCCGAAATGGCCATATTGGCTTCGTTCTGGGCACATTGCTTTGCGTAATCGAGTGCACCACTTTCCTGAATGATTTTGAGTATTGGTTCAAACCCATCCTTCCCACCAGTTTCAATGGCATGGCGCACGGTATTTACCTGTTCAGGTATGCCTGAGCGCATGGCAAATATCAGCGGCAGGGTCGGTTTTCCTTCCGCCAGATCATCTCCCAGATTCTTGCCCGTATCCTGATCGTTCCCTGAGTAATCCAGCAAATCATCCACCAGCTGGAATGCAGTACCGAGGTGCATGCCATAGGCTGCCAATGCTTCCTCTTCGGCCGGAGTGGCTCCTCCCAGTATCGCTCCCAATCGAGCAGCAGCTTCAAAAAGTTTGGCAGTTTTGAAACGGATGACCTGTAGGTAGTTTTCTTCTTCCACATCCGGATCACGACAGTTGAGTAACTGGAGCACTTCACCCTCGGCGATGGTATTGGTCGCATCGGCCAGCACCTCCATGACCCGCATGTTGCCTACTTCCACCATCATCTGAAAAGCGCGCGAGTAGAGAAAATCCCCTACTAATACACTAGCGGCATTGCCAAATAAAGCATTGGCAGTGGCCTGGCTGCGGCGTAATTCGGATTCATCCACCACGTCATCGTGCAGGAGTGTCGCGGTGTGAATGAATTCGACGACCGCAGCCAGGTTGTGATGGTGCAAGTCTTTGTAATCGAACAATCCTGCAGCCAGGATGACCAATGCCGGCCGCAGTCTTTTGCCGCCGCTGTGAATGATATATTCACTTACCTGTCGGACTAGTGCAACCTGAGAATGAAGCTTTTGCTGGATAACATTATCAACCTCTCCCATATCTTTGGCGATAACATTTCTGATTGACTCGATTGACACAATGACTCCCTGAAGAAACTGCTATGGTAGAAATGTCGCTGCCTGGGTGTCAAGCTGGATTCCCGCAGATGGAGCAGCCGAGATGTATGTCGTACAGCGTGTGGTCATGGAACTTCCATTGATTGAGGCGGTATAACTTCCGCTATAATTGACCCATTTTGAATTGGCGTCATCGGGATACTTTTCATGCAACTTTTTGCTTTTGGTGTCAACCATCATACTGCACCTTTAGACATACGCGAGCATGTAGCTTTTTCGGAAGAGTCGATGCAGCATGCGCTGCATGATCTGGTAGGTCACCAGCTCGTCAAGGAGGCGGCTATTGTCTCAACGTGTAATCGTACTGAGATATATTGTAATACCGATACGCCGGATAAGGCAGTCGGCTGGCTGGCTGATTTTCACCACCTTCGGTTCGGGGATCTGGAGCCTTATCTCTACAGATTGTTGCGGGAACAGGCGGTCAAGCACGCCTTCCGTGTCGCCAGTGGGCTGGATTCCATGGTTTTGGGTGAGCCGCAGATACTGGGACAGATGAAGAATGCCGTAAAATCTGCTGAACAGGCGGGAACCTTGGGACTGTTGTTGCACAAAATGTTTCAGCGCACATTTTTTGTCGCCAAGGAAGTACGTACTTCTACAGAAATAGGTGCTTGTTCCGTTTCAATGGCAGCGGCATCAGCACGCCTGGCAGAGAGAATTTTCGGCAATATCAGTGAGCAGAAAGTGTTGTTCATCGGTGCAGGTGAAATGATCGAATTGTGTGCCGCCCATTTCGTTGCCAGACATCCTGTGCATGTAACTGTTGCCAATCGCACGGTAGAGCGGGCAGAGGCGCTGGCCCGGCGCTTCAATGCTCATCCTATCTCCCTGGGTGAGCTGCCGGATCAGTTGGCGTTGCATGATATTGTCGTTACTTCTACGGCAAGTCCGTTGCCGATACTTGGAAAAGGGATGCTGGAACGGGCGATCAAGCAGCGTAAACATCGACCGGTTTTCATCGTTGATCTGGCCGTGCCGCGGGATGTTGAAGCGGAAGTGGCCGAATTGGATGATGTGTTTCTGTATTACGTGGATGATCTGGCCGATATTGTCAAAGAGGGGTTGGATAATCGTCAGGGTGCGGTGACTCAGGCTGAGACGATTATTGAATCCAATGTCGTCGATTTCATGCACTGGGTTGCCACGCGGCAAAGTGTCCCAACCATTCGGGCACTGCGTAATCAGGCAGAGCGATATCGCCGACATGAGCTGGCCCGTGCACACAAACTGCTGGCAAAAGGAGAAGATCCTGAAAAGGTATTGGAATCACTCAGCAGTGGATTGACCAATAAATTCCTCCATCTTCCTTCTTCTGTTCTGAATCATGCGACTGATGATGAACGTGAACAGCTTATCGAACTCGTCAACCGGCTGTACCAGTTGCATCACTCTTAATGAACAAGGGAATTATCGATCAGCTCACCCGGCTGAGTATGCGGCTGGGGGAACTGGACAAGCTATTGAGTACCGAAAAAATCACAGCGGATCTGGATAATTACCGGAAGCTTTCGCGTGAACGGGCAGAAATCGAACCGGTAACCGAGCTGTATCGCACCTACCAGCAGGTCGAACAGGATTTGGCAACAGCCAGGGAAATGAGTTCAGATCCACAGTTTCGTGACTTTGCCGAAGCCGAAATCGAGGCAGACAGGCGGAAACTCACAAATATCGAAACCGAAATACTCAGGCAGTTGTTGCCTAAGGACCCGAATGACGAGCGCAATATTTTTCTGGAAATACGGGCAGGTACGGGAGGAGATGAGTCCGCCCTGTTTGCGGGCGATCTGTTTCGCATGTACAGTCGCTATGCGGAGCGGGAAGGATGGCAGGTGGAAGTCGTTTCACAGAATCCTTCCGAGGTAGGCGGGTACAAGGAAATCATTGTCCGAATCATTGGCCACGGTGCTTATTCCAGACTCAAGTTCGAGTCGGGCGGACATCGTGTACAGCGTGTTCCGGCGACTGAAACACAGGGACGTGTACATACTTCGACCTGTACCGTTGCGGTTCTGCCGGAAGCAGATGAAATTGCCGATATCACTCTGAATCCGGCCGATTTGAGGATCGATACCTTTCGTGCTTCCGGGGCTGGAGGACAGCACATCAACAAAACGGATTCGGCTGTGCGGATTACCCATTTGCCGACGGGAATCGTGGCTGAATGCCAGGAGGGACGCTCCCAGCATAAAAACAAGGCGCAGGCGATGAGTGTTCTGATTGCCCGTATCCTTGACAAGCAGGTACGTGCGCAGCAGGCTGAACAGGCAGCTACTCGAAAATCGCTCGTGGGCAGTGGTGAACGTTCAGAGCGCATTCGTACCTATAATTTCCCGCAGGGCAGAATTACTGATCACAGGATCAATCTCACACTCTATAAAATCGAGCAGATTATCGATGGCGAGCTGGATGAACTATGTTCCGCCCTGGCTGCCGAGCACCAAGCCGCCCAACTGGCTGCCATGACAGAGAAATGAGGGGAAACGATTTGCTTGTTCCGGCACGGGAGAGCCCGGATGCATCCGTTACAATCGGTGAGCTTTTGCAGAGAGCTGCAAATGTCGTTGATCGCGTCGATGCACGCTGGATATTACAAAGTGTATTGAACACAGATGCGGCTTTCCTGATCGCGCATGCTGAACAGTTACTCAGTACGGATCAGGTTGCCCATTTCCGGCAAATGCTTGCAAGGCGCATTGCCGGGGAGCCGGTTGCATACCTGACAGGAGAAAGGGGATTTTACGATCTGGTATTTGAAGTGACGCCCGATGTATTGATTCCACGCCCTGAAACGGAGCTGCTGGTGGAGATGGCATTATCGAAAATACCATCTGACAGGAAATGTAATGTTCTCGACCTGGGAACCGGGAGTGGAGCTATCGCGATTACCCTCGCCAGGCATCGCGCCAGTACCTGCGTGACAGCGGTCGATTTCTCTCCCGGAGCAATGGCAGTCGCCCGCAGGAATGCCAGAATGCACGCTGTAAAAAATGTGGTATTCATCGAGGCTGACTGGTTTTCCAGTTTTACCAGCGAAAAATTTGATGTGATCGTAGCCAATCCCCCCTATGTCGCTGCAGGAGATCCGCATTTAGAGGAAGGGGATCTGCGTTTCGAACCGTTGACCGCGCTGGTGGCTCAGGATAACGGTCTGGATTGTATTCGCACAATCATTGCGCAAGCTCCGAGCTATCTTGAACCGTCCGGATGGCTGATGCTGGAACATGGCTATGACCAGGCTGATGTCTGTCGCGAATTACTGGCTAAAGCTGGTTTTACCCACTTGTTTACCCAACCGGATATTGCCGGTACAGACAGGGTAACTGGTGGGCAGTATGAATGAGTCCCGATAAGAATTTGTGACATGATTTGTGAATTGTTATGAATACATAAACTCAAATGAATAGATGAAAGGAAAGAAGTTTTTGTATGAGATGAGTCAGTTGGAATATCGGTTGGTTATGAAATATATGACTGCTTTGTAAAATTCAAGGAGAAGATAAAATATGGATGTCGTTGATTCTATTGAGAAACAAGTATCGTCACACCCGGTGGTTTTATATATGAAAGGTACGCCGCAGCAACCACAGTGTGGTTTTTCCGCCAACGCGGTACGGATATTGAATGCTTGCGGGGTTGAGGATTTTTTTGCAGTAAATGTGCTGGCTGACCCGGAAATACGTCAGGGCATCAAGGATTATTCCAGCTGGCCTACGATTCCCCAGTTGTATGTCAACGGGGAATTTATCGGTGGGTCGGACATCATGTCCGAAATGTATCAGAACGGAGAATTGCAGAAGCTGTTTGAGAAATGATCGGGCAATGAGCCGATCCGTGTACCAATTGTACTAACTGATTGCTAAAGCAATTACCCAGTATCTTGCAAATTTACCTGCAGCAATGAAAAGTGCTGCTGAGGCCCAGTGGATCCGCAACCATCCGGCGGCTACGCACAATATGTCGCCGATCAGTGGCAGCCAGGACAGAAATAACACGGGTGCCCCATGGCGGCGTATCCACTCCAGCCCGTGAACATGGCGACCAATCTTCTCTGACAGCGCCTGTTCGTCGGGCAGCAAACGACCAATCACATAAGAACTCATTCCCCCCAGCGTATTACCGAGCGTGGCGATGTTCAATGCTGGCCAGAACAGATCGGGATAAGCAACCAGCACCCCAGCCAGCACAGCTTCAGATCCTCCCGGTAGTAACGTTGCCGCAAGAAAACTGCTGGTAAAAAGTGCCAGCAGGCTGGCGTTCTCATTCATAGGAATAGTGTCAATTTTCTGGTAACAGTAGGTGAATCGGAGGGTAGTTCGAAGATGTCCGCAAATCGTTGTATTTATATACTGCGGTAGTGTAGCACTGTGGACGCTACTACTTTATTCCGGTGATGTCATGCCGGAAGGGAATTGACGCTTCCTGTGACTGCATCTCCTGTCATGCTGTCATGTAGATACGACAGATATGGGAAATTCCACGTTACGCAGAAATCATCATCCCATGGCTCATGAATTACACAAGTATAAAGGTTTCATATATTTGTCCGTTTTACCTTCAGTGATCGAAATAATACAAAAATGAAATTATCCTGAACCAGCCGGCAACATTTAGAGCCCCGGGGTATTCAAGCAAAAAGGAAAACTGGTGAAACTGATTATTGCTAGATATGCAATCCGGGTTGCGCGTTTTACTGCCCGTGGCGGGAACTTTATTCCAGAAGGCGGAAAAATCAAGGGGAGAGGGCTAAACAGTATCCCGATCCGATTTACGCTGATGGCTCTGGTGTTTACGGCGTTGTGTACATTTCTGCAATACCACTATGTACTCCCGTTAATAGAATCCGGAACATCTGACAGTATAGTCGTTGTGGCAATTCTGCTGAGTATCTCCCTGCCTGTGGCAATTACGTATTTTGCCGCAAATAAGCTGACAAATACCATACGTGAGCTCAACAAGAGTACCGATGCCATAGCAGCGGGAGATTTCGATAGACCGGTCGATGTGGATTGTGCCTGTGAAGTCGGTAGCCTCGCTGACAGTTTTCGTGCAATGGTGAATCGCCTCAATTCCAATATCGTGCGGATCAATACACTGGCGTATACGGATGCTGTGACAGGATTGCCCAATCGGGCCGTGGTCAGCCATGTTCTGGATCTTGCCGCGAGAATGCGGGGGAGTGCGGATTGCAAGGGTGCGCTGATGTTTATCGATCTCGATGGGTTTAAGCGCATCAATGACACATTGGGCCATGAGGGAGGGGATGAACTGCTGCGTCAGGTAAGTCGGAGGGTCATCGAAAAGGGATTTAATCTGACACGTGGCCAGATTGAAAATTGTACGACAGCATTTGGTGAGTTACGCCAAACTTGTCCTGAAAAACTTGTTTTCGCTCGCTTTGCCGGAGATGAGTTCGTGGCAATCATGCCGGGAGAATTTCATCGACGCGTACTCGAGAAATACGCTGCGGATATTCTCAAAGCAGTGAACGAACCTTTCCTGGTCAGCGACAATGAACTGAGGATTGGTGCCAGTATCGGTATTGCCCGGGTGACCTCGGGCTCGGATGATCCGAGGCAGCTTCTGATCAACGCCGATATAGCTATGTACTCAGCAAAAGAATCCGGTAAAAACCAATATCGGTTTTTTGATGAATCACTCAAGAATATTGCAGTTGAACGCAGCCAGATTGAGGCCGATCTGCGCAAGGCGATTGAAGAGGATATGCTGGACATGCATTATCAGCCCAAGCTGAATGCTCAGACCTTGCAGGTTACGGGTGTCGAGGCTCTGGTGCGCTGGAAACATCCGCAAAAAGGGGCGATACCACCAGCCAGATTTGTCGGAATAGCTGAACAATGCGGATTGATGCCAGCACTTGGCACGAATATCCTGCGTATGGTTGCCAGGCAGGCACGCGCGTGGCAGGAGGTAGGGGTGCCGATGCCCATTGCGGTGAATGTTTCTGCAGTACAGTTCGAGCGTTCCGGCATAGCAAATGAAATTCTCGCTATTCTTGAACAACACGCAGTTGACCCGCTACTTATCGAGATCGAACTTACTGAATCAATGATCATGTCTGATTTTGCGACGGCAAAGTCGCGCCTGGAACAACTGCGGGAGGCTGGTGCACAAATTTCAATTGATGATTTTGGTACGGGTTACTCCAATTTGTACCAGCTTTCACATCTGCCGTTCAACGTTCTGAAGATTGATAAATCCCTGGTAGACGATATCGGCAAGAATTCAAAATCTGAAGCGATCGTTACTGCCATTGTCCAGATGGCACATTCGCTGGGGCACAGGGTGGTGGCAGAGGGTGTCGAGACGCATGAACAATATGCTTTCCTCAGAAAAGCGAGGTGTGATCAGGTACAGGGTTATCTGTTCGGTCGTCCCATGCCTGCACACGAGCTGATAGAATGGGTCAGTGACCATGCTTCAGATAATGGCTCCATGAATAATACCCTGATTGAGAAAATCTCCAGAGTGGCTTGAGGCACGTGCAGGGTAGCAGTTGTATTTATCCATGTGCTGACTGGCCACGTTTCTTGATCGTACTTCCATGTCGTGTATTCTGATTGCATAATTGTGGAACAGGAAAGTGATGATGCCTGTCGTAAGCGAGGACGGTTGTGAGAGGTTCGGGTTGGGTGGAACTGTGCTTGCGGATTATGCTCATGCGAATAAAAACAAACGTGACTTCGTCAGCCGGTTTTTACTTTCGCTATCCTCTATTTGTACAATAACGGAGTTGATTCATGCTGATTTATGATGCGCACAGCCCTGCGCCGCGTTGTTTACGAATGTTCCTGCTGGAGAAACAGTTACAACTGTCAGCAGTGACAGTGGACGTCATGACTGGAGAAAATCGGCAGCCGGCGTATCTGGCTGTCAATCCGGCAGGACAAACCCCGGCGTTGCGTCTGGATGATGGTAGTACGCTAACAGAAGCCGTTGCCATTGCAGAATATCTGGAAGAGCTTCATCCCTTACCGGCGCTGATCGGCAATACACCCGAACAGCGCGCACAAACCCGACAATGGTGGCGACGGGTGGAACTCAATATTACCGAATTTATTCATAATGCATACCATTATGCGGAAGGGTTGGCTCGGTTTGAGCCCCGTATCCCGGTGTTGCCCGAAGCGGCTGACGGATTGAAGCGTGTGGCGCAGGATCGACTGCGCTGGCTGGATGGTATGTTCGGAACAGGGCCGTATCTGTGTGGTGAACGTTTTACTGCTGCTGATATCTGGCTTTATGTATGGCTGGATTTTGGTGTAGCGGTCAATCAGCCGTTCGACCGCGATTTGCCAAAAATCGGCCCCTGGTTTGAACGTATCGCGGCACGGCCTAGTGCCGAACTGAGCAGGGTACTGCTGAAAGTTGACGGGAATGACTAATTGCCCCGAGTGCAAGAAAAATGTAACTGTATGTCATATTTGTATGTGATTTCTGATTTCACTGAAAATAAGAAAGTCTTTTATGGGTTATGGCGTTTGTCCAGCCGATCAATAGGCCACATTCAGGTTTTTATTGCATTTGATTTATATTGCAATGTGTTATAAATCGGGTTAGGTTATGTACGTTTTTCTTGAAATAGTGGGTGAAAGTGTGAAGTGATGTTTTTTTTATTAAGGAGATAGATGAAATGAACAAGAAAAGAATGGTAACGATGTTTGTATTGGTGGGCGCTTGTGCTGGTTTGTCCGCTTGTGCAACGACCGGGGAGGTTGAAGCACTCAAATCGCGTGTCGATGCACTGGAATCCAATGTTTCTGCAACGAAATCAGATGCAGCTGCTGCCAGAGCAGCCGCCAATGATGCGGTCAATATCGCTAATCAGGCAATGGATAAGGCCAATGAGGCCAATGCACGCTCGATTGATACCGAAACCAAAATTGATCGCATGTTCAAACGTGCAATGCACAAATAAGCCAGTTGTTTCGTGATTACTCCGGGTTCCCCTGTTTCATTTGCGATCGAAGTTCGTTTTCTGATCCGGATGAAGCAAGGTGGGATCCGGGGTAGTTTAAGCAGTTATTCCAATCAATCTTTCTGATGCTCGCAAGTTGAGCAATTCAACACATTCTTCTTCATCCGTGCATCATTCCTGCAGCTGAATTCCATCACATACTGCAAGGTCTCATTGACCGTTTCCTGGTTTGTCTGCCATGGATTACTTTTGCTCTTCACCAGCATTTTTGTGAGTAGCCATAGAATCCTGTTCCAGTTCTGATGCCTGGGGCAGGTTTCTGAGCGGATGCAGTGGAGGGACATCGCGATTATTTTCCGTGCGATCGCGGTAAAGTGCGGCGCGACTTAGCAATATCAGTGTTACTGGTGTAGTTGCCATTACGAATACACCAATCAGCAGTTGATGCAGAACGAGCTGTGATTCCACGACACTGAAGTAAATCACCGAAGCGATGGCGATACCGGCTGTTCCCCAGCTTGTTCCGAGAGTCGGTGCGTGAATACGGTCGTAGAAACTGCGTAAGTGGTAAAGTCCGAATGAACCGACCAGTGTCAATCCGGCACCGATCAGCAGAAAAAGGGCAATGAGCAATGTGGCCCATATCGGCAGGTCAGCAGCATGATTCATTCGATTACCTCCCCGCGCATCAGAAATTTAGCCAATGCCACGGTTGCCACAAAACCCAGCGCACCAATGATCAGGGAAATTTCAAAATACAGTGAATTACCGGTGCGTATGCCAAAAACGAGCATCAGCAGCATCGAGTTATTGTAGAGTGTATCCAGCCCCAGCACTCTGTCCTGAGCACGCGGTCCGCTGATCATGCGGGCCAGTGCCAGTACCATGGCAATTCCCAGAGCAATTTGTGCCGTGGTAACGGCCCAGAAAAGAATAGTGGCACTCATTCAAATATCTCCTGTAACAGGTATTCATAGCGATTCTTGATCAGATTCAACCAGGCGGTCTCATCAACCAGATCAAAAACATGCAGTATCAGGATATTACGTGCAGAGTTGTAGTCGATCCAGGCCGTGCCGGGGGTACCCGTTATGATGATGGCCAGAATGGCCAGTCCCATGGGGTCGCGCAGATCGAGCGGAATGGTCATGAAACCGGATTTCCCGACTTTTCTACCCCCATGCAGAATGATTCCGGCTACGGCGATGTTGGAACGCACGATATCGTAAAACACGATGGCAAAGAGTCTGGGCAGTAAATCCCAGCGCCGGAGTCGTGGTTTTGCCGGGTGCAGCGCGGCCAGTCCCCAGGTGGCGATAATTGCAGTGAGGGTGCCAAGCAGAAACTGGCCGACTGAGAAACCGGCCAGCATTAGCCATGTGATGATCAGTAAGATGATCAGCAACGGGTATGGGAACAATCTGTTCATTCTGTCGTTTCCATCGGCTGTGGTAATACCGCACTCTGTGTCTTCATGACCCCTTCAATGTATGGCCGTGGTGCGTGCAGGCTGTTTGCGGTTGCTTCCATGAAATGCATCACCGGCCCTGCCTGTATGGTCAGTACGAGTGTCATGCACAGCAAGGCGGCAACCGGTACGATTTCGATCAGCAGTACCCGTGGCAGTGCCGTATCTACCGGGGGTGCCCAGAAAGTACGTATGCCGGAACGACTCATCGCGATCAGGGTAGCCAGCCCGGAAAAAATGAGCAGCGCCAGGAACCACCAGAGAGTGGCGGGAATGAAGTGCATCTGCCCTGATTCACCGGGACTGAACAGGGCGTTGAGGATGACAAATTTGGCAATGAAACCCGAAAGGGGCGGCAAACCGGCCAGCAGAATGGTGCAAGCGGCAAAGCATGTGCCCAGCACGGCAATCGTTCTTGGAATGGCCACTCCGATGATTTCCTCGTTTTCCGTTTCTTCATCGTCATAACCGAATGCTTCCATGGTAACGGCCAGAACGCTTGCTGCCATATTCTGCCCTCTTTCAACCAGTTCGATGAGCATGAACAGTGCGCTGATCGCCAGTGTGGAGCTGGCGAGATAAAACAGGGCACCGGCAGTTACTTCGGTTTGTACCAGACCGATGCTTGCCAGCAGTGTACCGGATGAGATCAGCACTGAAAAACCGGCAAACCGTCCCGGTGTCTGTGAAGCAAGTACCCCGACAGTGCCAAAGCTGATCGTCGCCAGACCGCCATAAAGCAGTATCTGTGCTCCCAGACTTTCCGGAAAACCGGGGTCACTCCCGAAAAATAGCAGCGACAGACGCAGCAGCACATAAATGCCGACTTTACTCATGATGGCAAAAATGGCTGCTGACGGCGCTGGTGCTGCGGCGTAGGTCGTGGGCAACCAGAAATTCAATGGCCACATACCTGCCTTGATGAGAAAGGCCACACTCAGAATGGCTGCCCCAGATTCCAGCATCGTGCGGTTTGCCTCATTGATTTGCGGGATACGTATGGCCAGATCGGCCATGTTGAGCGTGCCGGTAACGCTGTAAATCAGAGCTACTCCGATCAGAAACAGCAGTGAAGCGACAAGGTTGATGGCAATGTAGTGTAACCCCGCCTTCACCCGCAATAATCCTGATCCGTGTAATACCAGACCGTAGGATGCTGCCAGCATAACTTCAAAGAATACGAAGAGATTGAACAGATCTCCGGTCAGGAATGCGCCATTCAACCCCATCAGCAGCAACAGAAACAGGGTATGAAAATGGACACCGGCCTTGTGCCAGCGCCCGAGTGAAAATACCAGAGAAGGTAGAGCAAGCATCGCGGTCAGAACCAGCATCATCGATGACAGGCGATCCAGCACCAGGTTGATGGCAAATGGGGGTGGCCAGTTACCCAGCAGGTAGACCGCGATCCTGTCTTCATTCACACTGTTATCCGTATGCACAATGCACAGAAGCAGGATCGATATCACCAGCAATACAATGGTGGATAGAACGGATACGAAGGCTTTGACGTGCCGTGCACGATCATCGAGAAAAAGCAGCAGCACTCCGGCGATGAATGGAATCAGAACCGGTGCAATGACAAGGTGTTCCGGAGATAAATTCATCGGTCGGGTTCCTTGCCATCCACATGATCGGTGCCCGTCAGACCGCGTGAGGCAAGCAGGACAACCAGAAAGAGTGCCGTCGTGGCAAAACCGATGACAATGGCTGTCAGTACCAGTGCCTGAGGTATCGGATCGGCAAATGTTGTCGGATCAATTTGAGCACCTGCCTGCGTGACCGGCGGTTTGTCTGTCACCAGCCGTCCCATGCTGAAAATGAACAGGTTGACGGCATAAGAGACCAGTCCCAGCCCGATGATGACCTGGTAGGTGCGAGGACGCAGTAGCAGCCATACACCTGATCCAACCAGTATGCCGATACCGAGAGACAGAACCAGCTCCATTAATCTTCCTCCCCGGTTTTTTCAGTGTCTGCGGAGCGCGTGCGATAGCTGCGGAGGGATTGATGGGCTATTGCAATCAGCATCAGTGCGGTTGCACCGACAACCAGTAACAGGACACCCAGATCGAAAAACAGCGCTGTGGCGACAGGTAATTCTCCGATCAATGGTATTTCCAGATGATCGAAATGAGAGGTCAGGAAGGGGAATCCAAACAGCCATGATCCCATCCCGGTCAGCACTGCCAGCAGTAAACCAGAGCCAATCCAGCGAACCGGCCGGATATAGAGACGGTCTTCTACCCAACGGGTTCCACTGGCGAGGTACTGCAACAGGATGCCGATAGCCAGTGTGATACCGGCAGCAAACCCGCCGCCTGGCAGATCATGGCCGCGCAGAAAGAAATAAACCGCCAGCAGAATGATGAACGGGAACATCCACTGCATGACGATTGAAGGTACCATCAGATAGTCGTGCACGGTTTCTCCAATGCTGCGGTCAGGATGATTGTCATCAAAAGCATTCTGCCTGCGCTGCTGCTCGGGAATGTCGATACTGTCCGGTGCAGGCCGGAAACGCCGCAGCAGTGCGTAAACGGTAAGTGCCACGATGCCCAGTACGGTGATTTCACCAAAGGTATCAAAACCACGAAAATCGACCAGGATGACATTGACGACATTGTTACCCCCTCCTTCCGAATGAGCTCGCTCCAGAAAAAATCGGGCGATCGAATCGGACAATGGTGCATTGGTCATTGCTTTATAGGCTATCAGTGCCATTCCCCCTCCGCAGCCGACAGCCAGCATCAAATCCCGGAATCTGCGAGTCCAGGCGACCGGTGTCGAAGCATTATCGATTTGTGCCACTCTTTTCGGCAGCCAGCGCAGCCCCAGCAGGATCAGAACGGTAGTGACGATTTCTACCAGTAACTGCGTCACCGCCAGATCAGGTGCGGAAAACCAGACAAAGGTGATACAGGTGACGAGGCCTGCTCCTCCCATCAGGATCAGTGCAGCCAGACGATGATATTTGGCCTGATAAGCGGCACCAAGTGCACAGGCGACGCCGATTCCCCAGAGTATTGCAAAAACAGGGTCGATTCCAGTCAGTATCGGCGAACTGAAATCGATACCTGCTCCAAAGAACGGCCAACTGCCGGCAATCAAGGCAGTCAGCATGACCAGAAACAGTTGCGGCTGGAGACGGTGTGTACCAAAAGACTCTTCCAGCCAGCGTGCCCATCGCCACGAGAGCGTAACCAGCATCCTGTCAAAAATATGCTGACCTTTGAGATGACTCAGACCAGGCGGGCCATCTTCACATCGGGCAAGATAGTTTTTCAGGGCCAGATAGAGCAACACTCCGCCGATGAGCGCAGTCACACTCATGATCAGCGGAGTATTGATGCCATGCCATATGGCCAGACTGTACTGCGGGGTGTGTTCACCCAGTACCGAGGTCACGGCGGTATGCAGATAAGGGCCGACAGTCATGCCCGGAATGATGCCGACAATGAGACAGGCCAGCACCAGAAACTCGATTGGCAATCGCATCCAGTGTGGAGGTTCATGGGGTTCGCGCGGGAGATCCAGTGCTTTTTCACCGAAAAAGACGGTATGGATGAAACGTACGGAATAGGTCACGGCAAAGGCACCTGCAATCGTTGCGACATAGGGAAGCATGCCATCCAGTACAGAACCGGAATGTTGCCCGAGTGTTTCGGCAAAAAACATTTCTTTCGAAAGGAATCCATTGAGGAGCGGTACACCTGCCATGGCAGCACTGGCCACCATGGCGAGCGTGGCCGTGATCGGCATGTAGCTGAACAACCCGCTCAGTTTGCGCATATCCCGTGTTCCGGCTTCATGATCGATGATGCCGGCAGCCATGAACAGGGATGCCTTGAAAGTAGCGTGGTTCATCATGTGAAAAATCGCTGCTACAGCGGCCAGTGGACTGCCGAGGCTCAGTAGTGTGGTAATCAGGCCGAGATGGCTGATGGTCGAATAGGCGAGCAATCCCTTGAGATCCTGCTGGAAAATGGCGAAGTAAGCGCTGAGCAGCAGCGTACTCATGCCGGCCAGCCCGAGTATGAAAAACCATTCATCAGTACCGGACAATACCGGCCACAGCCGGGTGAGCAGAAACACACCTGCCTTTACCATCGTGGCTGAATGCAGATAGGCGGATACCGGTGTGGGGGCAGTCATTGCGTTTGGCAGCCAGAAATGGAAAGGGAACTGCGCACTTTTGGTCAGTGCCCCCAACAGGATGAGTACCAGTGCAGGAACGTACAGCGCATGCTCCCGGATTCTGTCGCCTGCTGCCAGAACGCTGTCGAGGTCATAGCTGCCGACGATGTGACCGACGAGAATCAGCCCGGCAAGCAGGCAAAGCCCACCGGTTCCTGTGATGATCAGCGACATGCGCGCTCCTTCGCGTGCTGCCGCATTGTGATGCCAGTAGCCGATCAGCAGAAATGAAAAGATGCTGGTGAGCTCCCAGAAAATGGCCAGCAGAATCAGGTTGCCCGCGATGACCATCCCCTGCATGGCACCGGCGAAAGCCAGCAGAAAGGAGAAAAAACGCGGAACCGGGTCTCTGGGGGACATGTAGTAACGTGCATAAAGCACCACTAGAAACCCGATGCCGGTAATCAGCATCGAGAACATCCACGCGAAACCATCCATCCTGAGTGTAAAGTTCAGGCCAGATCCGGGCAACCATTCGATTTCATTACGAAGAGCTTCTCCTTCGGAAATGAATGGATAAAGGCCGGCAGCGATGATAAACGCCGCGATCATTACGCTACCCGCCAGCCACGCTTCCGTATTACGGGCATTGGCCGGCAGTATTGCAGCCAGTGCACTGCCGGCGAAAGGTAACGCTATCAGAAAATACAGGAGATCCTCGCTGTTCATCCTCAGAAAAATAATGTAAATGGTATTGCCGGAGATGCCGGCAGAATTAAATCAGATGATCGACACCAGTGATTGCACCGGGCTGATATCCGACAGGGTAACAGTTCGCAGTTGCCGGAAATATGTATCAGGCATACTTCGGAAACCCGTTGATCCCGATCCGGGCACAGGTTCCGTGATGAGTTGCAAATTGCTGGAAATTATACTGTCGATAATCCGGCGGTACCCGCCGGATTAAAAATGATTTCCCGGTCTGATTTTATTTTTGTCCGGTCAGTCCGGTAATAGTAACAAATCTCAAATGTTGCTGCACGGGCGAAAAAGATTACTTCAGGAACCTCTGATCAACCGGAACAGTCTGCCTGATCTGGTCCGAGTACGGAATGCAGTACAATCATTCGTGGCGCAGGGCTTCCACCGGTTTGAGTGCAGCAGCTTTCCGGGCGGGATACAGGCCAAAGAAAATGCCGATAATCGAGGAAAAAGAGAATGCCAGGGCGATCATTCCCGGTGTGATCACAATTTCGAGTTCGGCAATTCGGCTGGCCAGCCAGGCTCCCCCGATTCCCAAGGCGATACCGGTGATCCCACCCAGGATACAGATCATCAGCGATTCCAGCAGGAACTGAGTGAGAATCATCCGCTGATTCGCACCGATTGCCATACGGATGCCAATTTCACGAGTACGCTCCGTGACGGACACCAGCATGATATTCATGATGCCAATACCTCCCACCAGGAGAGAAACCGAGGCAACTGCGCCCAGCATCCATGCCATGACCCTGGCAGTGTTGCTTGCCACGGAGGCGAGTGCAGTCAGGTTGCGAACGGTGAAATCGTTTTCCATATGGGCGCTAATACGGTGGCGCTGACGCAGCAGGCGGGTGATTTCTGCTTCGGCGGCTTCCATGCTGTCTGCCGTTTTTGCCCGAACTGTCATGTGATTGATCGATCCGGGGAACTGGTTGCCGATGATCTGCCGTTGTGCGGTGGTGAGCGGAATGAATACGTTATCATCCTGGTCACGTCCTGAGAGGCTTTGGCCTTTGGCAACCAGAACGCCGACAACTGTGAACGGTCGGTTGGCAATCCGGACAATCTTTCCTACTGGATCTTCGTTTCCGAACAAGCTGTTTGCTGTGATCTGGCCCAGCACGGCTACGCGGGTGCCGGAGCGTAAATCTCCTTCGGTAAAGATCTCGCCATCGGCCATTTCCCAGTTGTTGACGGAAAAATAGTCCGGAGTGACGCCTGTCAGCACGGTGCTCCAGTTGTTGGCACCGTAGTTGAGCTGTGCGGTACCTGAAATCACCGGTGCGGTTGCATCGACCATGGGCAATTCTGCAATCGCATGCGCATCCTGTACGGTCAGCGTTTTGACACTGCCGCTGCCCCAGCGCAGTCCGCCGGATGAAGTTGCGCCGGGCATGACGATCAGCAGATGGCTGCCCATTGAGGCAATGGCACTATTGATGCTGGTTTGTGCGCCCTGTCCGATGGATAGCATCAGTACCACTGCAGCCACGCCGATGATCATGCCGAGCATGGTGAGCGCAGTTCGCAGGCGGTTGGTCTGCAGTGCCCGCGTGGCCTCACCGATGATAGTCAGTAAATTCATGATTTGGAAAGAGGAACGACTGGTTTGGCTATCGGCCTGTCTTCAATGATTCGCCCGTCCTTGAGCCGGATCAGACGGCGAGTCCACGCAGCAATGTCTTCTTCATGCGTAACGATGACGATCGTCATGCCTTCTTCACGATTGAGGCGGTCGAACAATTGCATGATTTCGTGGCTGGTTTGGGTATCCAGATTGCCGGTAGGTTCATCCGCAAGGATGAGTTGCGGCTGATTGATCAGTGCCCGACTGATGGCGACACGCTGTTGCTGTCCCCCGGAAAGCTGGCCGGGTTGATGCATGACAAACTTTTCCAGCCCGGTTTGCTGCAGCAGCGACATTGCCCGGCGACGACTTTCTGCCCGGCTGTAACCTGCGTATAGTAATGGAATGGCCACGTTATCCAGCGCAGTCATGCGCCTGAGCAGATTGAACCCCTGGAATACGAAACCGATTTGCCGGTTGCGCACGCTGGCGAGCTGATTGCCGGAAAGGGTTGACACATCGTGTCCTGCCAGCCGGTAGTGGCCGCTGGTAGGCGTATCCAGACAGCCGAGTATGTTCATCAGAGTGGATTTTCCGGAGCCGGAATGCCCCATGATTGCGACAAACTCCCCACGCCGTATCGTGAAACTGACATCGAACAGTACCTGCAGGTTGAGGGAGGTACCGGCGTGGTTACCCAGCCGGTAGATCTTGCAGAGCTTTTCCACCTCAATCAAAGGTTCACTGGAACCGCCGGGATGGATCATCAGAACATCCTGAATCTAAAATTGCTGGCAGCCGACTTATCCTGTTTTTTACCGATCATTTCTTCGATGATGAGCGGATCGTTCACATTGAGTTCATTGGAGAGAATTTCAGTGAAATTACCGTCGGTAATGCCGGTGGTTACACTGATCGCTACCGGCCGATTGCCCTCCAGCCGGTAGAGCAACCGTTTGCCAGGTTGTGTTTCCGCTGTGGCGATCAGTTCTTCCAGACTGGGTTTATAGCGCAGGGCGGCATTGGGTACACGTAATACTTCTGTTTTTTCGTTGACGATGAAACGCACGTTGGCTGTCATCCCGGGCAGCAAAGTGCCCTCTTCATTGATGACGGTTGCGATGACATTGTATGTCACCACGTTTTCCTGAACCGTGGGGTTGAGGCGTATCTGCTTGACGATGGCAGAGAATTCGCGATCCTGGAACGCATCCACGGTGAATACCATCGTCTGGCCGGTATGGATCTGACCGATATCTGCTTCTGCCACACTGATATTGATCTGCATCTGTTTCAGATCGCGCGCGACCTGAAACAGGGTGGGTGTCTGGAAATTGGCGGCAACGGTCTGCCCGATATTGACGTTCCGGGCGACGACGACACCGGAAATGGGTGAGCGGATGATACTGTAATCCAGGTTGGCCTGATCACGTGCAACCTGTGCCTGGCTGACGATGACCTGTGCCCGTGCAGAATTGAGTAATTCTTTGACTTCATCCATTGCTTCTTTCGAGAGGAAGCCTTTTTCAATCAGGTTACGGCTGCGGTTGGCTTTATTGATGGTGACCGATAAGGCAGTCTGCGCACTTTTCAGACTGGCCTCGGATTGCTGCAGTTGCGCATTGAGCAGAGCCGGATCGAGTTTTGCCAGGATCTGGCCGGTTTTTACCTGATCATTGAAATCGGCGAACAGCTCGATCACCCTGCCGGAGATCTGTGTGCCGATATCGACCAGTTCCAGCGGGGTGAGCGTGCCATTGGCGGATATCGTGCGCACGATATCTCCCTGGTCGGCAGCCCGGGTTGTATACCGTATTTTTCCGGATTCTCCCTGTAGTGAAAAATAGCCGTAAATGACACTCGTAAACAGGGTGATCAGGAAAAGAATGATTTTTCTGCGTGAGCTGAACATGAAAACAATACCTTATATCGAATGAGGCGTATCGGGCCGCTGAATTTTTAGCAGAAGAAATGACTGAATGGAATCTATTTTTTTTCTTTCTCTGCAGCCACGAATTCCTTGATCTGTCGCAGACGTGCTTCCACGCTGGATAACTGGTAGAAATTATCATGTTTATGGCGCAAAGCGATCTGGAGCTGCTCTATTGCTGCCCGCAGATTACCTTCGCGGATCAGGGCCTCGGCTTCAGCCTGATGTTGCAGCAAGGCATTTCCCAGTGCGGCATGGCACTGGGCTGTAAGCCGGTAAAGCCGGATATCGTCATGGATGAACTGGGACTGGCCGTTGATGAAATCCAGTGCAGCCTGTGCATCCTTGTGTTGCAGCAGTGCATCGGCGTAACCGTAAACCAAAGCGCGATAATGCGGAAAGGATTGCAATGCAGACTGATACAGCCGGAAAGCGTCATCAGTTTGTCCGCTGGCAAATTTGACGCGTGCTGCAAGCGTTTCAATCATGGCAGCGGATTGCAGATAATCCCCCTCCACCTGAATAGATTTTCCCAGACGATGATTCTTGAGTGACTGGGCCGAAGAATCGGATTGAATGGTCCGGTAAAGCGTATTCAATTCTTCATCTGCTAGTTTGAACTGTCTCGCACGCAGCAAAGCCTGGATCAGGCCGTATCGTTCTGCAATTTCGTTGATATAGCGTTTATCCTGCAGACGTGCCTTGAATTCATTGATGACTGAAGCCGGATTACCGCGGGAAGCACGGATCTTGGCGCGAACCAGATGAAATTCCAGGCTGTCCGGCACCTGCCGGTAACCCAGCTCCTGAGTGCGATTCTGAATATCGGCGATACGTTCATGCGTGACCGGGTGAGTCATGAGGTAAGAAGGCATGCCATTTTCGTAATAGCGGCTGGCATGCTGCATGCGCTCAAAGAAGGATGACATGCCGTGCGGATCGAACCCGGCCTTGATGAGCATGTTGAATCCGACACGATCGGCTTCTTTTTCATGCTTGCGGGTGAAATTCAGCTGGGATTGTATGGCGCTGGCTTGAGCGGTGGCCAGGACTGCCTGGCCGGCATTGGGGTTGGAGCGGGAAGCAAGAATGGCGATGGCCAGTGCTGCGATCGACCCGAGTAGGCCTAAATACGAGGTTCCGGAGATCATTCGGGCAAGATGCTTTTGAGTAACGTGCGCAATTTCATGCGCCATGACGCCGGCCAGTTCCGATTCGTTCTGTGCGGCGGTGATCAGGCCGCTGTGAAATCCCACGAATGCGCCCGGGAGGGCAAAAGCATTGATCGAGGAATCATTGATGGCAAAAAATTCGAACGGATTGTCCGGATTGGTCTGGCCTGAGGCAGCAATCAGCCGGTTGCCCAGCCGGGTCAGGTAATCGGCAATTTCAGGGTCGTCCAGATAGCTGGAATCCGCGCGGATCTCGCGCATGATCTGTATGCCGATCTGTCGCTCCTGGTGAGGGGTGACGCTGGCCTGGGAAACATCACCCAGATCGGGCAGTTCCTGTCCAAATATATGGGCAGGGAACAGCAAGGGCACAATGATGAGAAGGTAGCGGAATTTCATATCGCGTTTGATGGTTGCTGGCAGATCGAGTTCCATCATATCGGTGAACCGACTTGTGATCCTGCAGCTGGCCCGGTGAATACAGTAATGTCATCCGGGCAGCTCAATCTGGAAACCCGGAAGTCAGCGGGAATCGCCATGATCGGCCGAAATCACGCCGGGTGATCCGGATACCGGGCGCTGCTTGTCGGCGTTTGTATTCACTGGAATGGATCATGCGCAGCACGCGCCGAACGGTTTCCTCAGGATAGTTCATAGCGATGATTTCTGCTGCCGACAGATCGTTTTCCACGTACGCCTCGATGATTGCATCCAGTACATCGTACGGCGGGAGGCTGTCCTGATCGATCTGGCCCGGGCGCAACTCAGCCGAAGGCGGGCGTTGCAGAATACGTTGCGGAATGATGGGTGAAATCTGGTTGCGATAATGGCAAAGCCGGTAAACCAGTGTTTTGCTGACATCCTTGAGTATCGAAAATCCGCCGGCCATATCTCCGTATAACGTGCTGTAACCCACTGCGGTTTCAGATTTGTTACTCGTTGGCAGCACCAGCATGCCGGACTGGTTGGCCAGTGCCATCAGCAGTGTTCCGCGGATACGAGCCTGCAGATTTTCTACAGTGGCCGAAGTACCGGAATCAGAGCAAGCCTGCAACTCGGCCTGTAACGCCTGCTGGAACTGATCGAACAATCCGGTAATCGGTATCCCGGCATGGTGCACCCCCAGGTTGTCTGCCATGGTCTGTGCATCCTGAATACTGATATCGGCGGTATAAGGTGAGGGCATCATCACGGTTCTGACTCGTTCGGCACCGAGGGCATCCACTGCGATTGCCAGTACCAGTGCAGAATCAACACCACCGGACAGACCGATCAGTACGCCAGGCAATCTGTTTTTGGTGATGAAATCGTGCAGACCCAAACGCAACGCGGTGTAAATACTCCCGGCCTGATCCGGCAAGGTAGAACATTCTCCGAAGATCGACTGATTACCGTGAATCTCGATCAGAGCGAGTGCTTCCTGAAAAGCGGGCAGCTGACAAACGAGTTTACCGCTGTGATCCATCGCGAATGAAGCACCATCGAACACCAGCTCATCCTGCTCGCCGACCGGATTGATATAAACAGCCGGCAGCCCGGTTTGTGTGATCCCCTCGCGCAGTATCTGATAACGGTCGATCTGGCTGTCGATGGAGTAGGGAGAAGCATCCACGGCCAGCAGAACCTGGGCACCGGCAGCATGTAGTGACTGCAGATGAGCCGCATGCCGGTAATCGGAGCCGGTCATCAATCCAAAAAGTATACCGCTGCATTCAAACGTGCAGAGTGAGTTGCCGGCGCTGAAATAACGACGTTCATCCTGTAACCGGTCAGAGAACAAATGCTGTTTGCAATGTGTCGCCAGCAGGCGGCCGTCCCGGACGGCGGAAACGGCATTGAACAGATTGCCATTCATATTGTGAGGGTGCCCGACGATCAGCGTAACATCGTGCACCTGTGCGGTAAGCTCTGTCAGCGCCTGATGGCAGGCTTGTACAAACTCCCTGCGCAACAGCCAGTCTTCCGCGAGATAACCGCATAGTGACATTTCCGGAGTGATGACCAGATCAGCACCGGCTTCCCTGGCTTGCCGGCAGGCATGCAGTATTTTGAGTTGATTTCCGCGCAGATCACCTGACGTACAGTTGATCTGTGCAAGCGCGATCTTCACGGCAAAAAGAGATGTAAGAAGAGATACCGGTAAGCGGCTGATGCCCGGTCAGAAGGGCAGGGCTGCATCCGGCCTGGCTTGCAGGATGACCCGGCGGAAATCCTGCTGAATGCGTTCCAGCGCAGCCTGATTATCCGCCTCGAAGCGCAATACTGCGACCGGTGTGGTGTTGGATGCCCGGATCAGACCGAATCCGTCTTTGTATTCCACTCGCAAGCCATCGATCGTAATGACCTGGTCGGCTTCAGGAAAGTCTGCATCGCGCTGAAGCTGGGCGATCAGGGCATGATTTTCTCCTTCTTTGAGCCTGATCTGCAGTTCGGGCGTATTGATCGTATCGGGCAGGGCGTGCAGTACCGCAGCCGGATCAACCTGTTTGCTGAGCAATTCCAGCAGACGTGTACCGGCATACAGACCATCGTCGAATCCGTACCAGCGTTCCTTGAAAAAAATATGGCCACTCATTTCACCGGCCAGCAATGCACCGGTTTCCTTTAGCTTGGCCTTGATGAAGGAATGCCCCGTTTTCCACATGACTGGCTTACCACCATGCCGGATGATCCAGGGTGCCAGTGTGCGTGTGCATTTGACATCATAGATGATCTGACCGCCAGGGTTCCTGGACAGTACATCGGCAGCAAACAGCATGAGCTGGCGATCCGGATAAATGATGCTCCCGTCTTTGGTGACAACGCCCAGACGATCACCATCGCCGTCGAAGGCAAAACCGATTTCGGCATCGGTGGTAGCCAGTGTCCGGATGACATCCTGCAGATTTTCCGGTACTGAAGGATCAGGATGATGATTCGGGAAGGTACCATCGACTTCACAAAACAGTTCGATTACTTCGCAGCCCAACCGGCGATAAAGTTCGGGCGCCAGCACACCGGTGACACCATTGCCGCAGTCAACAACGATCTTGACCGGCCGGGCAAGCTTGACGTCAGCGATGATTCGTTGCAGATAGCTTTGTACGATGTCATGCTGACGATAACTCCCTTGTCCGTACTGGAAGTTAGCCTGCTCGATACGCAGACGCAGTGACTGGATTGCTTCTGCCGCCAGCGTTTCGCCACCCAGTACGATTTTGAGACCGTTATATTCAGGTGGATTGTGGCTGCCGGTCACCATGACTCCCGAGTAGCCGCATAATTCGTGTGCGGCGTAGTACAGCACCGGGGTGGGGACCATACCCACATCGATGACATCGATTCCACTTTTGCGGATGCCGTTCGTCAGTGCCTGCGCCAGCTCCGGCCCGGACAGGCGGCCATCGCGGCCGATCGCGATGGTGGTAAGCTGACGCTCGCGTGCTTCAGAGCCAATGGCGTGGCCGATAAGTTCTACTGTTGCTGGTGTCAGCGCAGTTTCTACGATGCCACGGATGTCATAAGCCTTGAAAATTTCAGGTGCGATATTACTCATGCAGTGACGACTCCCGGGTTCGGATTAAATGATGAATGGCAGGAAGGCCGGATGCCTGTCCATGTCATGAATGATGGTGATCCGGATTTGGCGTACCTTTCAGGATATATTGCGTACTGCAGTAGGGACACATGGCGCTGCCGGTTGCTTCGATCTCGAGAAAAACGCGCGGGTGCCAACTTCTTGCATCCATCAATGGATTCGGGCAATACAGCGGCAAATCATCCGGGCTGATTTCGATTTCTTGTGGATAAGCGGGTGTAGAAGAAGTATTCATTGGCAATTTCATCTGTTCAACAGTTAAACATAATGCGTCTAATCGGCGTAATGCAGCCAATCTGCATGTTTGTCTGATTTGCCGTTGACGCAGTCAAAAAATGCGGTTTGCAGTTGTTCGGTGACAGGACCGCGTTTACCGTTACCAATCATACGACAATCCAGTTCACGGATCGGCGTGATTTCTGCTGCCGTACCGGTAAAAAAGGCTTCATCCGCGCAGTAGACTTCATCACGGGTAATCCGTTTCTGAATGACCTCGATACCGGCTTCTTGCGCCAGTTGAATGACCGATGCGCGTGTGATGCCTTCCAGGCAGGCTGTCAGATCAGGTGTGTAAATCTTGCCTTTTTTGATGATGAAAATGTTTTCACCGGAGCCTTCCGCGACATAACCATCCACGTCCAGCAGCAGGGCTTCCTCATAGCCGTCCTGTGCAACTTCCTGATGCGCCAGGATCGAGTTGGTATAAGTGGCGACCGACTTGGCACGGCACATGTTGATATTGACGTGGTGGCGGGTGAACGAGGAGGTTTTGACGCGAATCCCGTTTTCCAGCGCATCTGCGCCCAGGTAGGTTCCCCATGACCAGGCAGCGATGGCGACGTGGACAGACAGGTTCTTGGCGGATAATCCCATGGCTTCCGACCCGTAGAAGACGATTGGACGAATATAGCCGGAGGTTAACCTGTTCTGCCGGACGACATCCAGCTGTGCCTGTATCAGCGTGGGCTGATCAAAAGGGATTTTCATTCTGAAGACATGTGCCGAGTAGAACAGACGTTCCGTGTGCTCGGGCAGACGGAAAATGGCCGGCCCCCCGGGTGTCTGATAGGCGCGCAACCCTTCGAATACACCCATTCCATAATGCAGGGTATGGGTAAGTACGTGGGTCGTGGCATTGCGCCACGGAACCATCTCTCCGTCATACCAGATAACCCCGTCACGGTCCGCCATCGACATGCTGAAACTCTCCTGTGTTAAATTTGTAAACTGAATGACGGGAAGTGTCCGTCAGCCGGATCATCCGGCGCTTCCCCAAAAACCTTGCTGTATTCTAGCGTATTTTTGCCGGCGGCAATGCCGGCAGCACGCGATGGATTCGAAACCATGGCAAAAAATGTGATAATTTCGGAAAGCAGATTCACTCTTCCATCATTTCTGAGCAGTCAACGTTATTCATGCAACCACTTCGTTTCGATGCACTGATCATTGGCAGCGGTCTGGCCGGGCTGACACTTGCCCTGAATCTCGCAGAAACTCAAAAGGTCGCGCTGGTGACCAAGCGGACATTGCATGACAGCTCCAGTGCCTGGGCGCAGGGGGGAATTGCCGCCGTGCTGTCGATCGAAGATTCACCAGAAGCACATATCCGCGATACGCTGATCGCCGGTGCAGGTTTGTGTAACGAAGCCATGACCCGTCATATCGTGGAAAACGGTCCACAGGCTGTCAGATGGCTGATTGCCAGAGGGGTCGATTTTACGCGGGATGATCACAATGAAACCGGTTATCACCTGACTCGTGAGGGTGGTCATAGTGTGCGTCGCATCATTCATTCTGGTGATGCCACTGGTAAAGTGGTGCAACTTACACTGACCAGACAGGCAGCACAACATCCGAATATCACCGTGCTGGAGCACCACATTGCAATCGATCTGATCACCAGCGAGAAATTGTCTCATGCCGGGGAAAATAACCGCTGCTACGGCGCTTATGTGCTCGATATCCGCGCCGGAAAAGTGCGCACGATTGCGGCACGTAATACGATTCTGGCCACCGGCGGTGCGGGTAAAGTTTATCTCTATACCACTAATCCCGATGTATCTACCGGGGATGGTATTGCCATGGGGTGGCGTGCGGGGTGCCGTGTTGCCAATATGGAATTTGTCCAGTTTCATCCCACCTGCTTGTATCATCCGCATGCCAAGTCCTTTCTGATCACTGAAGCAGTGAGGGGGGAGGGGGGTATACTGAAGCTGCCCGATGGTGAGCGTTTCATGCTTCGGCATGATGAACGGGCCGAACTTGCTCCGCGTGACATCGTGGCGCGTGCAATCGACTTCGAAATGAAAAAACGCGGGCTGGATTGTGTATTTCTGGACATTTCCCACCAGCCAGCCGATTTTCTGGTGCAGCATTTTCCAACTATTTACAAGCGTTGTCTGGAACTGGGCATCGACATCACTCGTGAGCCCATTCCGGTCGTCCCGGCAGCTCACTATACCTGTGGCGGGATCATGACCGATCAATGCGGACGGACTGATCTCGACAATCTGTATGCCATCGGTGAAACGGCGCATACCGGTCTGCACGGCGCCAATCGCCTGGCCAGTAATTCTTTGCTGGAATGTCTGGTCACTGGTCTTTCGGCGGTCGAGGATATTCTGGTTCGCTCTCCTGCGCCAGATCTGCCGTTACCGGACTGGGATGAAAGCCGTGTGACCGATGCCGACGAGGAAGTCGTGATTTCCCATAACTGGGACGAGTTGCGCCGTTTTATGTGGAATTATGTAGGTATCGTGCGCACCAGCAAACGTTTGCAGCGGGCGCAACACCGCATCAGGCTGCTGAGTGAGGAAATCGGTGAGTACTATTCCAATTTCCGGGTGACCAGTGATTTGCTCGAACTGCGCAATCTCGTGTGTACTTCCGATCTGATCGTTCGGAGCGCAATGCTGCGGCACGAGAGTCGCGGACTGCACTTCAGCCGGGATTACCCTGAAACACTGCCGCAAGCCGTTGATACGATCCTGTCACGATAATGATAAAAAATCAGCAAGGTTTGTATGTGCTCTTTGTGGTGGTGCTGCCATGCAACGGATATGATCAGCGGATAAAGTGCTTCATTCCGTGCCGGTGGGAACGGAATCGCTGATGGATGATGAATTGAAGTCGCTGGAAGACAAGATCGGCCTGCTGATCAGGTTGTATCAGGAAACTCGTGAGGAAAATGCCAAATTGTATCGTCTGCTTGAAAATGCGGAGGCGGTAAACCGCCAGCTTGCCGAGCGGATGCAAACCGCAGCCGAACGCCTCAAGGTTTTACTGAATAATCTGCCCGAGGGTTGAAGTGAACAAAGATACTGTTTTGAATGTAGCCGTAATGGGGCGGGAATTTCGTATCCATTGTTCCGGGGAAGAACGTGAAGAGTTGCTGCTCGCCGTTTCCTGTCTCAACAGAAAAATGCAGGAGATAAAATCTGCAGGAAAAATTGCCGGAACGGAACAGATTGCCATTGCCGCCGCCATCAGCATGACCCATGAATTGCTCAGTATCCGTTCACAGCGTGGTTTTGACATGAATGAATTTAAGCGTAGAATCGAGTTGCTGGAGTGCAGGGTGAGTGACGCGCTTACCGACCAGGGCATTTATAAGAATTTATAAGAATAAAATCGAATAATTTAGCGCGGCGTGTATTGTGTGCCAGAGCAATTACAACAGATTTAATCCCTGCGGTGTTTGTCAAGGTTTGTATTCTTTGAACCAATTCGTTGTATCTGGCTGCCAGTCAATGGTCGCTGTTGTGCGTACTCTCTCGTGGAGCATGCCTGATGCGGCCGACAGGCGGCCACTCTTGAACCTGTGGTTCAAGATAACAACCTGACGGCATTCGCGGGGACCCCTCTTTTCTTTTAGTAGTTTCAGTTCTCTCCCTATTCATATTCGTAAAAATATGCGTTACTGGCTGATGAAATCAGAGCCGTCGGAAGTGAGTATCGATGACCTTGCTGCTCGGCCAGGGCAGACCGTACCTTGGGATGGTGTGCGCAACTATCAGGCGCGTAATTTCATGCGCAACCAGATGCAGCCTGGAGATATGGCTTTCTTCTATCATTCGAGCTGCCCCGAACCAGGTATTGCCGGCGTCGTCGAAGTTTCACGGCTTGCTTATCCGGATGAAACACAGTTCGACCCGGCCAGCAAATATTTCGACCCAAAATCGACGCGCGAGAATCCGCGCTGGTTCAATGTCGAAGTCCGGTTTCTTCGTAAAACCCGGTTGCTTTCCCTCAGGGAGCTGCGCAGCTATCCTGAACTGGCCGGTATGCGTATCCTGCAGAAAGGTAACCGGCTGTCCATTACTCCCGTCGATCCATCGGAATGGAAATTCATCGAAGCAAAGCTGCAGTCGTGATGCCATGCACTTGCCTGTTCCTGATATTTTCATGCTTGTGCATCAGGATAGCTGAAATCACCAGTGAGATATCCCAAGTATGGAAGCATGGCCGGTTTACCTGCTGACAGGGAGTGCAGTCGGTTTCTTTGCGGGATTGCTGGGCATTGGCGGCGGTCTGCTGATGGTGCCGATACTGGCTTCCGTTTTCATGTCTCTGGGTTTTCCGGCTGACCATATTCTGCATATCGCACTGGGAACGACGACAGCGATCATTACCCTGACCGCGATTTCCAGCCTGCGTGCTCACCATGCCCATGGTGCCGTGAACTGGTGGATCGTGCGCTATATTACGCCTGGAATCATTGCGGGTGCGCTGGCTGGTTCCACTCTGGCCGGCCAGTTGTCGAGCCGGATATTGGGTATCATTTTCGTTTTGTTCATCTATTTCGCAGCCACGCAAATGTGGCTCAATCTCAAGCCGGGTACGGGTCATGTTCTGCCGGGAAAAGCCGGTATGTTTGCTGCCGGCAGCGTGATCGGTGCGTTATCCAGCCTGGTGGCAATTGGCGGGGGATTACTGACGGTACCGTTTCTCACTGCTTGCCAGATCCGGTTGCACCATGCCATCGGTACGGCAGCCGCTGTCGGGTTTCCGGTTGCGCTGGCCAGTGCGGCGGGCTATGCCATCAATGGTCTGCTGCTGACACAGCCGTTGCCGGATTATGCACTGGGCTATATTTATCTGCCTGCTCTGATCACGGTGGGGTTGGCGAGTACGGTGACAGCACCGCTGGGGGCCAGAGCGGCACATGTTCTGCCGGCAGCGTTACTCAGAAAAATTTTTGCAGGTTTGCTCTATTTGCTGGGAACCAAGTTGTTGCTGGATTTATGGAATTAGTACCGGATTTTCAATTATTAGAAAAATTTTTCAGATTATGACCGACAATTTGTTGAAATACGGGCCGCTGGGTCTGCCGGAGTATTCCGAGCGACGGTTACTGCATACCGAGCTGAATGCAGATGTTTATGAACTGGTCAATATCCCGTTACAGCTTTCTCATCTGGTCTTGCTTTCAGACCGACAGTGGGTGAACAGGGAGCGTGAGCTGATCGTCCAGATTTGTGAACATTTCGGTATCCGGATGCTCAATGGCGCCTTCGATCAGTTGAGTGTCGAACTGGGTGGTTTTCAATTGCGTTGGGAACGGCATACGGAATATTCCACTTATACTTTCTATAGTGAAGGCCCGTTCGAGGTACCTTTTGCTCAGCCTGCCATCGCCCATGTTCCTCCGGAATGGCTGGAGAAACTGCCAGGAGAAGTGCTGGTCGCTACGCATATTGCACTGGAAGACCGCAGGCGCCCTAGCCGCAGCATGAGTGAGCTGTCCTCCTTGTTTTCCTCGAACACGGTGATCGGCTCCAAGGTTTCGGCAGGGAGCGCCAGTGTCTGGAGTGATAACCAGATTCATCCGGATGGATTTACCCGTTTTCTGATTCATGATGATAACTTGCGCAGCCGCCAGGTTGGCAGGCTGGTACAGCGTCTGCTCGAGATCGAGACTTATCGTATGCTGGCGATTCTGCCGATGACCACGACGCGCGAAATCATTCCCCAGCTGGAAAGATATGGCGATCAACTGACAGAGCTGATATCAACCAATATCGCGCCCAACTCTATCGAAGATGAACAGCTGCTGCTGGTAAAACTGACTGCATTGGCTACAGAAATCGAAAGAATCTCTGCTCAGTCCAGTCATCGTTTCAGTGCATCGCAGACATATCACACGATCATGCAGCAGCGAATCACAGAATTGCGTGAAGAGCGTATCGAGGGACTGCAGATGTTGTACGAATTCAGAAAACAGCGGGTTACCTCAGCCATGAGTACCTTTGATCTGGTCTGGTCCAAACTTGAAACACTATCACTACGTGTAGAACGGGCGACTTCGATGCTGCGCACCCGGGTGGATATCTCGATGGAATCGCAAATCCGGGATCTGCTCAGGTCGATGGATACCCGGGCGTATCTGCAACTGCGTCTGCAAGAGACAGTGGAGGGCCTGTCAGTGGTCGTACTGAGTTACTACCTGCTCGGTATTACCGGTTACGGGCTGAAAGCCGCCAAGGCGGCAGGGCTGAATATCGATATCGAACTGATGACCGGTATCGCGATACCGGTCATCGTGACCATCGTGTTTTTCGCAATCAGACGGTTCCGCCGGATAGTAAGTAAATCAGCTTCCGGTGAGAACAAAGGGGGGGAGTAAATACACACTGGAAAGAAAGGTGAAAAGAGGGATATGAACATTACTACTTGAAGGAGAGTGAAAATGGATGACGCCAAAAAGAAGCTGACCACCAGTGCCGGTGCACCCGTAGCGGATAATCAGAATGTCATGACTGCCGGTCCGCGCGGCCCGATGTTGCTACAGGATATCTGGTTTCTCGAGAAACTTGCTCATTTCGATCGTGAAGTGATCCCGGAGCGGCGGATGCACGCCAAGGGATCCGGTGCCTACGGTACCTTTACAGTGACGCACGATATCACTCGTTACACGCGGGCAAAGATTTTTTCTCAGATTGGAAAGAAAACTGATCTGTTCGTTCGCTTTTCCACGGTGGCGGGAGAACGGGGCGCTGCCGATGCAGAGCGTGACATTCGCGGTTTTGCCATCAAGTTTTATACTGAAGAAGGTAACTGGGATCTGGTTGGCAACAATACGCCGGTATTTTTTCTGCGTGATCCGCTGAAATTTCCGGATCTCAATCATGCCGTCAAACGCGATCCACGAACCAATTTGCGCAGTGCGCGCAACAACTGGGATTTCTGGACGCTGCTTCCTGAAGCATTGCATCAGATTACCATCGTCATGAGTGACCGCGGTCTGCCTGCAACCTATCGGCACATGCACGGTTTCGGCAGCCATACTTTCAGTTTCATCAATGCCCGACAGGAACGTTACTGGGTGAAATTTCATTTCAGAACACAGCAGGGTATCAAAAACCTGACCGATGCCGAGGCGGAAGCACTGGTCGGCAAGGATCGGGAAAGTCATCAGCGTGACCTGTACGAAAGCATTGAAAATGGTGAATGCCCGCGCTGGACATTATTTGTGCAGATCATGCCGGAAAGCGATGCAGCCAGTCTTCCCTATAATCCGTTCGATCTGACCAAGGTCTGGCCGCACAACGATTATCCGCTGACCGAAGTCGGCGTGATGGAGCTGAATCGTAATCCGGATAATTATTTTGCCGAAGTCGAACAGGCTGCGTTCAACCCGGCCAATGTCATTCCGGGAATCGGTTTTTCACCGGACAAAATGCTGCAGGGACGGCTGTTTTCCTATGGTGATGCACAGCGTTACCGTTTGGGTGTCAATCACTATCAGATTCCGGTCAATGCAGCCCGCTGTCCTTTCCATCATTATCATCGTGACGGCGCCATGCGCGTCGATGGCAATCATGGCAGTACCCTGGGATATGAGCCGAATGGTTATCAGGAGTGGCAGCAGCAGCCTGAGTATGCAGAGCCGGCTTTGGCACTGGAGGGCGCCGCTGCTCACTGGAATCATCGTGAGGATGAAGACTACTATACCCAGCCGGGTAATCTGTTCCGGCTCATGAGTCCCGCGCAGCAGCAGATACTGTTCGACAATACTGCACGTTCGATTGGTGAAGCACCGCGGGAAATTCAGGCTCGGCATATCGCCAATTGTCTGAAAGCGGATCAGGCTTATGGTGAAGGAGTTGCCAGGGCACTGGGAATCCCGTTGAACGAAGCAGAGTAGCTCAGCTCTGGCGTGATGGCATTGTAAAGATGGATAAAGCTGGCATACTTTGTCGCTACCATTGAGACGAAGAGTTCCGTTTATCCATCGGTGCCTGAGCGCCAGAATCAGTACGCTGATGGCGGTCATGGCGATATCGAATCATTGCAGAGCACCAGTGTCAGTATCAGTCCGAGTATTGTCACTGCCAGATTGACCAGAAGGCCCCATTTTGCTGCATAACCGGGTGGGAATTCATCGGGTGTGAGTGTTCGCAGGATGACTGCATTACAATCATGATCTGTATTTTACTGACCCGGTATTTACCAGATTCCATTCGATTGCCCGGCTGCGCCAGTGATCTTCGATGGTCTGAACAAATTCCCGGTTGACCAGTTTTGCCCGGTTTTCACACCAGAGCGGGGAGTCACAGCGAATGACGATCCCTTCGACCTTTCCGCTGCGGTACCGGCTACAGGTATCATCCAGTAGCCGGATGAGTTGATCCCGTGTGACCTTGGCGCGTTTCAGTAGAGGCACCGTACTGATATTCAATTCCTGAGCCAGTCGATTGCGCTGTTCGAGGCTCCAGAATTTGCCTGCTTTACGATCATAAACATCGAATAGCAGAAACCAGTCAGGCAGCTTGTCGTAATCGAGTGAGTGTCTGGCGGCACACCATTCACCAAACAATATCAGTTCCGGTGTCAGCGTTTGTCTGAGATTCTCTCCATGCTGGCCAAGCCAGCTGTTCAGGCGGGAGAACTGTCCGGAAAAAGGTTGCGGCAGATACTGGCCGCGATTCTGTGCACGTAGTTCACCCTGCTCATTCAAGGAGATCCCCAGGTTGGCACCATCCAGTTTTTCCTCGATCAGTACTTCATCCCGCAGCAGTGCGGCTACTTCCGTATCGGATAAAATCTTGTCATCTCTGGGTTGACCCTCTCCCAGCCAGAGCAGGTGGGGAGTATTGGGGAAACGGAAGAATTCAGTCATGGTTATCTGTATCTCATTTACCAGGCAGCCTCAATCACCCTGAAGCAAACTGGATAATGATCCCGATTTATTTAAACTGGTAATCTTTCCAGTGGTTTTATATCAGGTACAGGTTGTTGCTGAGCCTGCCATAAATCCCACTGTGTTTGTATCCCCAGCCAAATGTCCGGGCTGGTGCCAAGCCATGCTGAAAGGCGTAATGCCATACTGGCGGTTATTCCTGCCTTACCATTCAAAACTTTAGATAATGTGACACGGGAAATTTGTAGTTCTCTCGCCGCTTGCGTGATGGTTATGTTCTCCGGTATCCATTCTCGCAACACTGCACCTGGATGCGCCGGGTTATGCATTCTGCTCATGTGTTCAGCTTCCTTAATGGTAATCCTGGTAATTGACCAGAACAGCATCTTCACCTTCAAAAATGAAAGTCATGCGCCAATTTCCGTTTACTTGCACAGAATAGTGATCTGCGTGATCACCAATCAGCCGGTGTAGTTTCCAGTCAGGAACATTCATATCATCGGGTTGCCTGGCATTATCCAGTGCGGTCAACATCAGTCGTAATTTTCTGGAATGATTCGGCTGGATACCTGCCTTATTTCCTGTTTTGAAGAAGGCTTCAAGCCCCTTATGACGAAAGATTCTGATCATGCTGGATTGTATGTTGTTAATTAACACATATCAACGCAAGTCGTTTTTCAGAAGTTTCTTAAGAATGTATTTCTTCCAGCCAGGGTTGATGGGGAATATTAGAGAAATAGAAGAAGGTCATCTGTTTGCCTTTTCGGCGTGTTTGGCGCGAGACCAGTCTTCAATGAGGGGTTCCAGCGACAACCCGGCATGTATCAGTGCTTGTTCCCAGTCATGCCAGTCGGTATCGCCGGCGAAGGCGATCGTGCTTTCACCGTAGAGCTTCAGGGCTGCCAGTGCGGCAGCGACCATTTTCCGGTCTGCCAGGTCGTATACCACCGAATCCAGGGGGGGCTGCAGCACGGCATGGCCATCGGCATCGTATTGCACATCTACGTTATCTACTGCCGAGGTACTCCATTTATGGATTACGACCTGAATTCCGTAATCGTTGAACCCGAGTTTGTGGTCATATTCTTCCTTGATTTTGCCGACTGAATCGAGCACCAGTCGTGCCGGACTGCTTTCAAATTCGACCAGCCATTGCCACACCTGAAATCTGAGTGCAGGATCCTGCGGTGTCGCGTCGATGTCCTTTGGGGCAACCGGATCAGCCGCACTGGCTGTGATCAGCACGTTGGTATCCACCACATAACGTTGCTTCATTTTCTGTGCTGTTCCTGGTGATGGGCATGCAACAATCGTGCCTGTTCACGTGTTTCGCCCAGCGCATCTCCAAAAAAGTATTCGGGCCAGTTGCTTACCCGGCCGAATGTGTCAATTTCCAGTGTTCGCAATACTGCGTTATTTGCTTCTTTTTCCACGAAAAACATGGCGACCTGTTCAGCTGAGGTTTCTTTTCGTGCGATCAGTGTTTGCATACGGCGGAACAGATGCTCCGAGTGCGTTTCCACGATGAACTGGATGTGGCGTGATCGGCTCAGCGTCACCAGAAATTCTGCCAGTACCGACTGTGCCAGCGGGTGGAGGTGTACTTCAGGCTCTTCCAGGATGACGGCGCTGCCCGGCGGTGCGAAACAGGCTGTGATCAATACTGGCAGAACCAGCGATACACCGATGCCGACATCACGCAGATTAGTGGCAGTTCCCGCTTTATGCACCACGATTTCATAGCGGGTGGAGCGACCCAGTTGCCTGATTTCCAGCCTCTCTGCCACTTTCATTCTGTTCAGCCAGAAGGAAACCTCATCCAGAATTTCATTCTGTTTGTCATTTTTGATCAGTGCACTGGAGAGCAGTATATCCATGGCACGGTGACCGTCACTCTCGATCTGACCGGGAGTCGTTTTGTTCCATACGTAATCACGTTCCGGTTTGCGTCGAAGCGGGCCCAGATAGCAGATATTTTCCAGTTCGCGCCGGATGGCAAGGCTGATATCTTCAGCGAGAGCGCCAGTGCTGCCCAGTGCGACGATGGCGGCGGCAGGGAGTGCGATGGAACGCTCGGGTGCAAGCTGCTCGCCTTTGGCGCGCGGTCGGGTTTCATCATCAGCGAAAATCACGTAGTTTCCTTTTTCCCGCCGTATCGCGCGGAAACGATGTTCAGCAGCGGACAATACCAGTTCCTGAATCGCAGTGACGCCAGTTGCCGTTTGCCGATAGCTGCAGGAAAACTCGCCGCTGTTTATTCGTGATTGTCCGGCAGTCCGGAAGGTAAATGTGATCGAGAACTCGCGCGGAGAGGGTGTACCGTGTTTTACTATCTCATTGAAATGGCCAAAGTCGAACAAATCGCTGATTTCATCTCCACCCAGGTTGAGGTGGATCGAACGATCCGGAGATTGCACCGTTTGTTTCAATAGCAGCAGGCTCTGGATAAGTGAGGATTTACCTGATGAATTGGTGCCCAGCAGAACGGTAACCGGTTTCAGCGCAATCATGCCGGTGTCTTGCCAGGCTTTGAAGTGGGTCAGTCTCAATGAAGTGAACATGATCTTCTGATTGAAGTTCTATGATGGTTTTCTGTCGATTCTATCATCAGGGAGTTTTACAGACTCCCGGGTCTATAATAGTGTTGTGGATTGTCTGGAAAAACCGGATGCCGGAGTGAAAGCCTGTCCCGGATAAGTCGGAAGAAGGTTGAAAATCAATGAATAACTGTGTTGCGGGTAAATTGAAAATGGAACGTGAAAAACTGGAACTGCCGGAGAACGGTAAAAAGTTACTGCTGCACTCCTGCTGCGCACCCTGTTCGGGTGAAGTCATGGAAGCCATCGTTGCTTCCGGAATCGATTTTTCCATCTTTTTTTACAACCCGAATATCCATCCGCGCAAGGAATACGATTTACGCAAGGATGAAAATATCCGTTTTGCCGAGAAGCATGGTATCCCGTTTATCGATGCTGATTATGACATGGATGACTGGTTCAAACGGGCAAAGGGAATGGAAATGGAACCTGAACGCGGAATCCGTTGCACCATGTGTTTCGACATGCGGTTTGAGCGTACGGCTTTATATGCCTATGAAAACGGATTCGATGTCATTTCCAGCTCGCTGGGTATTTCCCGCTGGAAAAACATGGATCAGATCAACGACAGTGGTGTCAGAGCAGCAGCGCAATATCCGGGGATCACTTATTGGACGTATAACTGGCGCAAAAAAGGAGGTTCTGCGCGCATGCTGGAAATCAGCAAACGGGAGAAATTTTATATGCAGGAATACTGTGGCTGCGCTTATTCGTTGCGAGATACCAACAAATGGCGAGTGGAACATGGCAGAGAAAAAATACGGATCGGGGAAAAGTATTATGGTGATGTCACTGAGTAAATCCTGAAATTCCTGAAGTTACGATGCTGACAACGGTGGAGTGCTGAAGAGATTTGATGTGTGTTACACGATCTGCTTATTGGTGCCTTGAAAAGAAAATCTCCTGATGATATGGATTCACACCATCAGGAGATTTTTTATTTTTCTCGGATATATCCGATTATCCTGAAAAACGAAAATCAGTTGACCTTGAGCGCTCCGCCGCGTCCTAGTCCTCCTTCTACCTTCTGTGCTTCATAATGTTTGAGTGCTCGTACCATTCCGTTATAAGCATCGAAAAAAGCAGCGACTGTCGCCTTGCCTGCGGGAGTACGTGAGAAACCACCCAGGGCGCCGCCTGCACCACCACCAAATCCACCCAATGCAGCGCCGTAGTTATTGGCGGTTGAGCTTCCTTCCGAGATGGAAATCTGGACACTGGAACGAATGTCGAACAGCGACAGTGTGACGACGGAGACCTTGGTTTCAAGCGCACCAGCCAGTGCACCGACTAATGGGTTGAATGCTCCTCCGATTGCAGCACCGACTTTTCCGGTCGAATCATTGTCGATGATGATCTGCGGCTCCATATAGTAATCTGCAGCGACACGTTGTCCTTTTTGCTGTTTCGAGCCGGCACGATATTCACCGGAGTTACGCTGCATATCAGTAATACGGGAAAGGCGGCTATCTGTCCGTGCATTACCGATGGAAGTAAGCACGAAGCAGTTTGATTGCTGAACCGCAAGCCGAATGAGTGGTTCGATTGTGGTAATGCTGGTAGCACTGCCAAAACTGTGGTACCAGTTTGCTTCCCTGCCGTCATCGACAGCAAGTGTGCCCAGTGTTTTATCACAACGTTCCAGATCGGCATTGGCACCCGCACTGGCACCTCCTGCAGCCGCACCGGTAACGGCTGTACCGCCGGTGCCGGTCGTTACGTTTGCACATCCTGTGAAAAAAGGTATGCAAATGGATATTGCTACTAAAGATCGAATTGAACTGCTATTTTTTTTCATAAAATGACTCCCTTTCATAAAATTAAAAGCTATTTTTATTAGCTTGGTTTATTGTTACTCATGTTCAAATTCGATCTTTATATGATATATGAAAGGAATGTAAGAAAGTGAATATACAAATCATTTTATCGCTTATTTTCAGTATGATCCTGATGGGTTGTACGACATCTTCACCCCAAAAGGATCTGTCGCGAATTTGTGATTCTTCCGGTTGTTCAGATCGTTCCGGTAACTATGTTTCTAATCATTCATCTGCAGCTTCTTCGGATGAAGAGGCCAGGATCAGGGTGCTCGAGGATGTTGCGCGCCAGGATCCGCGTGCAGCGTATGATCTCGGCCTTCGATATTTCCGAGGGGATGGGGTGCGTCAGGATAGCTATCAGGCATTACAGTGGATGCGTGAGGCAGCAGAAAGGGGCGATCTCAATGCACAAAAGGCACTGGGCCGCCTGTATCTGACGGGGCTTGAAGAAATGGGCGCAGACTATCGTGAAGCGGAAAAGTGGTTACGTATCGCTGCGAGCAGAGGGGATAAGGAATCCGAGCAGTTGCTCGTGGAAGCGGCTGCTTTTGCATCGGAAGAACGAAGATCAGGTGAAATTTACCACCGGTGGGTCAATCGCTGGCAGCCTGTTTTTTATCAGAGGTGGTACTACGGCTATCCCTACCTGGGAACCTGGCGGGGCAATTACTGGTATTACTGAATATGAGGCTTTGAAATATTTTTCAAAGCCTTTCTATAGCGAGCCTTCTTTTTACGAAATTACGATGATTCATCCGGTTCAGGATCTTCCGCCCGGGGAGCACTGGCCTGCATCTCTACCGGATGTGTCTGGTTTGTGGTGCTTCCGGGAATCCTGGGAGTGGTGCAGACGACATCCGCATTTTGTGCACGGTGGCGCAAGGCATGATCCATCAGTACGATGGCCAGCATAGCCTCCACGATGGGAGTTGCCCGGATGCCGACACAGGGATCATGCCTGCCATGGGTTTCGACCAGTACAGGATTTCCTGCCTTGTCGATCGAATGTCGTGCCAGACGGATACTGGATGTGGGTTTGATCGCCACACTGACAACAACCGGCTGGCCGCTGGAAATGCCACCCAGAATCCCGCCGGCATTGTTGCTCAGGAAACCTTCCGGGGTGATCTCATCCGAGTGTTCCGTTCCTTGCTGAGTAATACTGTTGAATCCGGCCCCGATTTCCACACCCTTGACCGCATTGATACTCATCATGGCGTAAGCGATATCGGCATCCAGCCGGTCATAAACCGGCTCACCCCAGCCGACCGGCACGCTTTCAGCCACGACATTGATTCTGGCGCCCGCTGAATCACCTGATTTGCGCAAGCTGTCCATGAATGTTTCCAGTTTCTGAATATAATCGTTATCTGCGATAAAAAACGGATTCTGATTGACGACATCCCAGCTTTTGAAGGGAATGGCAATCGGGCCGAGCTGTGCCATGTAACCCCGGATGACGATACCGTAGCGCTGCTGCAGCCATTTCCTGGCAATGGCGCCAGCGGCCACCCGTACGGCCGTTTCCCGTGCGGATGAACGGCCTCCTCCCCGGTAGTCGCGGATGCCGTATTTCTGCCAGTAGGTGTAGTCCGCATGGCCGGGACGAAATACATCCATGATCTTGCTGTAATCCTTGCTGCGCTGATCTTCGTTACGAATCAACAGGGCGATCGGTGTGCCCGTCGTTGTGTTTTCAAATATGCCTGAGAGTATCTCTACCCGATCCGCCTCGCGTCGCTGTGTGACATGCCGGGAAGTGCCGGGTTTGCGTCGATCCAGTTCCTGTTGGATATCTTCGACCGACAAGGTTAATCCAGGCGGACATCCATCCACGATACAGCCGATTGCCGGACCGTGAGACTCACCGAATGAAGTGACACTGAACAGTTTTCCGATGCTGTTGCCAGACATGACAAATCCTTGGTTGAACGGGGAAACGCAAAGTCTAACATAAGCCAAAGCGGGGAGATGGGCTGGGGGCCACCTGTCAGCGTGGTTTCAGCGTGCCAATTCAGGGTTGTGCAGGTAGAATTGGCTGAAAAAACCGATTGGTGAACAGCATATTACATGGGGAGGGAATATGAATTTTGCACAGGTCAAGGATTACCTGGTTGATTTGCAGAACAGAATTGTGACTGGATTGGAGCAGGTCGATGGCCAGTCGTTCCGCCGTGATACCTGGGACCGCCCGGAAGGCGGGGGAGGGACCAGTTGTGTGATCGAGGAAGGCAACGTACTGGAACGCGGGGGAGTCAATTTCTCGCATGTGTTCGGTAAGGGGCTGCCCGCCTCGGCCACTGCAGCCCGGCCCGAACTGGCCGGCAGAGCATTTGAAGCAGCAGGTGTTTCGCTGGTGCTGCATCCGCGTAATCCTTATGCGCCTACCGTCCACATGAATGTCCGTTTTTTTGCAGCCACCAGAGAAGGAGCGGAACCGGTATGGTGGTTTGGCGGCGGGATGGATCTCACGCCTTACTACGGTTTTGAAGAAGATGCTGTCCATTTTCATCAGGCTTGCAAGGATGCACTCCAGCCTTCGGGTGAAGAGTACTACCCGCGTTTCAAGAAATGGTGTGATGAATACTTTTATCTGAAACACCGCAAGGAACCACGCGGAATTGGCGGGGTATTTTTTGACGACCTCAACCAGCCAGATTTTGCCACCTGCTTCAACCTGACCAAAAGTGTCGGTGATCATTTTCTGGCAGCGTATGTTCCGATTCTGCAAAAGCGACGCGATCTTCCCTATAGTGAACGTGAACGGGATTTTCAGGCCTATCGGCGTGGCCGCTATGTGGAGTTCAATCTGGTATGGGATCGCGGAACATTATTCGGTTTGCAGTCGGGAGGGCGTACCGAATCCATCCTGATGTCGCTGCCGCCTGTCGTCAAATGGCGTTACGACTGGTCACCCGCGGCGGGCAGCCCGGAAGCGAAGCTTTATACCGATTTCCTTACGGGTAGAGACTGGTTGCCGCTTGGCTGATACTGCAACTCTGCAGAATGATATTTTTCAGGACATGCAGCTTACCGTGGAAGAAATGCTCGGCACCGGGAATGACAGTCACCGGAAGCATTTGCGGAGCTGCCCAGTCCAATACGCTCTGAAGCGGTACGATCGTATCCTGATCACCCTGAATGACCAGGATATGCCGGGCATGATCGACCACGGGCGGGGCCTGCAGGCGCTCCACTGACGGTGCGACCAGTACCAGCCTGGAGGGCTTCAGCTGCTGCGCAACGTGTGCCTGGACAGCACCGCCGAATGAAAAACCGGCCAGTGTCAGCGGCAGCGGTTCTGGTCCGGTATCGTACTGCTCACGCATGGCCTGAGTAACAGCTATGACATCTTCGATCTCCCCTTTTCCTTCGGCATAACTGCCTTCACTTGCGCCCACGCCACGGAAATTGAATTTCACCGTGATGTACTGCTGTTCGATGAAAGCCCGGCTGAGGATGTAAACGACCTTGTTGTCCATGCTGCCCTGATAAAGCGGATGTGGATGCGCCACGATGGCAAGACCGCGCGGCGCCCCCTCCGGCAGCGTGACAACGGTTTCCAGTCGACCGGCCGGACCGGTTACGAAGCGTTTCTGTTCATTCGGCATGGATGACAAATCCTGTAACAGGTGACTGTTTTATGACGGGCAATTATAGTATAGGGCAGTTTACCGGATGATGAGTGAATGCCGGGTGCTGTATTTACAGCGCGTGATTTCCTGAACCGCTATCTGTTCAATCCAGGATTGTTTCCTGGATTAGTAAAGGAGGCAGGTGTAAAGGGATAAAAAGTTGATGGGTAAAAAGATCATCATCATTGCCGGCCAGAATACTCAAGCAAGAAATAATCATGATCATTTTGTCACACAGCGGCTGTCTCGGAGTGGTATGGGAGGATACATCCGTACGGTATGAGATGATCATATTCTCAGGCGTTCGACGATTTTTCCGTTCTGCAGGTGAGATTCGATGATTTCATCGATATCTTCCTGATCGACATAGGTGTACCAGACTTCTTCCGGGTAAACAACGATGACCGGGCCTTCGCTGCAACGATCGAGGCAGCCGGCGTTGTTGATGCGGACTTTCCCCTTGCCATCCAGCTTGAGCGCCTTGATGCGTGCTTTGGTGTAATCGCGCATTTCCTGGGCGTGGTGGTCGTTGCAGCAGCGTTCGCCATTGGCGCGCTGGTTGATGCAAAAGAAAACATGGTGCTGATAGTAGGTCATGTCCTTTACCTCAGTTTGATTTCTGTCCATATCCGGCTGAGCAGCCGGCGTTGTGTGTGGTTGATATCTTCCAGCATTTCCAGCCGGGCAAATTGTGCTGCATCCGGGAAAATGGCCGGGTTGGCAATGATTTCGGGATGGATATGGGGTCTGGCATCCAGATTGGGGTTGCCGGAGCCGGTCAGGTTGGTCAGCTCGGCGGAATTGTCACCTTCCAGCATGAAATTGATGAAGCGGTGTGCCAGATCGGGACGGTGTCCGCTGCGGTGGAGCACCATGCTGTCGAGCGATAATACTGCGCCTTCCTTCGGAATGACGAAATCGATACTGAACTGGCGCCCTGTTTTTTTTGCATCCTGTGCAGCCTGGAACATATCGTTCGAATAGCCGTGAGCAACCCACAGATTGCCAACTGCCAGTTCACGGATATAGCTGGTGTTGTTGAAAGCGGCCCAGTAGGGTTTTGCGCGGATGATCAGTGCCTTGGCCTGCTGCCAGTGGGCCTCATCGGTATCGTTGGCGGAGTAGCCCAGATATTTGAGTGCAGCGGCCAGCAGTTCGCGCTGGCTGTCGAGCACTGTCACGCGTCCCCTGATTTTTTTCAGATATTCCGGCTCGAAGATGATTGCCCAGCTATCGGTAGGTAACCCCAGCCCGATAATTTTTTCACGATTGAATCCCAGCAGGGTGATGGTGTTGGCATACGGGACGGAATAGCGGTTGTCCGGATCAAATTTGGTTTTCAGGTAGCCGGGATCGATATTTTTCAGATTGGAAATCTTTGATTTATCCAGCTCCCTCAGCGCGCCCTGCCGGATCAGTGTATCCATGGCATCACCCGTCGGAACGAGCAGATCATAACCGGTTGCGCCGGCCGCCAGTTTGGCGAGCAATTCCTCATTATCGGAATAATAGTCCTGTGTGACCCGGCACTGGCACATCTGTTCGAAGCGTTCGACTGTTTTCTGGCTGATGTAGTTATTCCAGTTGAACAGCCGCAGAACGTTATCCTGCTGATTGGATGGATTATCTCCGGATCCGCTCCCGGAAGTACATCCAGCAAGTATGCTGATCAGCAGACAGACGAAATACGATCGAATGATGCCCGCTTTCACTGTTATTCTCCGCGCAGCGCGCCGGCATCGAGCCGGTTGGCGAGAATGATCAGGGCAAGCGTCAGCAGCATCAGCAGCGTGGAAATCGCATTAACTTCGGGCGTCACTGAAATTTTGATCATGGTGTAGATCTGGATTGGCAGAATCGGCTCACCAACGCCCTTGGTAAAGAAGGTGATGACGAAATCGTCGATCGACAGCGTAAACGACATCAGTGCACCGGCGGCTACGGCAGGCATGATCAGCGGCAGAGTGATCAGCCTGAAGGTCTGCCAGGGAGTTGCGCCCAGATCGCGCGCTGCTTCGAAAATGCTGTCATCCATACCTTGCAGGCGGGCGCGCACGATGATGGCGACAAAGCCGATACAGAAGGTCGTGTGGGCAATGATGATTGAAACCATGCCCAGTGTCAGGTTCAGCACCTGCAGGAAAAACAGCAGCAGCGAAACGCCCAGCAGGATTTCCGGCATGGCGATAGGTGTAAAGGCGAGTATCGGCAGTACTTTGAGCCGGTAGCGGTGAATTGCCAGTCCGGCCATGGTTCCCAGTACAGTGGCGAGCAGGCTTGCGGTAACTGCAATGATCAGCGAATTGCGGGCAGCCAGCAGCATTTCGCCATTGCTGAACAATTTGTAGTACCAGTCCAGTGTGAAACCCACCCATTCCGCATTCAGACGGGAATCGTTGAACGAATACACTATGACGACAATCAGCGGAATGTAAAGAAATGCATAAACCGGAATGGCTGCAAGCCACAATGTCAGATTATTACGTTTCATGTCAGTGAATTAATTGCTGGAAGCAGTGCGGGAACGGGCGAACCAGGTGGCCAGTCCTGCCACGCTCAGCACCGCCAGCGTGAGCATGATGGACAGGGTAGAGCCAAACGGCCAGTCGCGCGTACCGAGGAACTGATCCTTGATCAGGTTGCCGATCAGGATATCACCGGTGCCACCCAGGATATCCGGTATGGCAAACATGCCGAGTACCGGGATGAATACCAGTGCCGAACCGGAAAACACACCCGGCAGGGATTGTGGCCAGGTCACCCGCCAGAATCGCTGCCAGCGGTTCGCACCGAGATCCTGGGCTGCATCGAGCAATACCGGATCATGTTTTTCCAGATTGGTGTAGAGCGGCAGGATCATGAACGGCAGATGCACATACACCGTGCCTACCAGCACAGCAAAGGGAGAAAACAGCAGCATGACCGGTTCTAAACCCAGCACATCGAGTACGCTGTTGATCAGGTGGCTGAATGTCGATTCCGGCCCGAGAATGATCATCCAGGCATAGATGCGGATCAGAAAGTTGCTGGCAAATGGCAATACCACCAGCAGTACCATCAGATTGCGGTATTTTTTTGCACTCCGGGCGATCAGCATGGCGACCGGGTAAGCCATGACCAGGCAGATCAGGGTGGTGGCCGTTGCAACCGCGAATGATTTCAGGAAAATTTCCGCGTACAGGATATCGCTGAAAAAGAAACGGTAGGTTTCGAGTGTCAGACCGTACAAGCCGGAACCCTCTTCTGCGGGACCCGTTGCCGGCACCGATAGAGGTGCCAGCCCGCCAAATTCACCCGGGTAGCGGAAAGAGGTCACGATCATGAGCAGGCTGGGTGCCACAAAGAACAGCAGCAGGAACAGTGTCGGTGGCAGGCTTACCAGCCAGCGTGTCAGGCGAAGTCTGTTCATGTTCAGTCCATCAGAAATTGGGCGGCTTCCCGTGTCCAGCTGACGATGACCGGATCACCCACTTCAAAGAAACGCGCGCGTCCGGGTGAGGAGTTCGCCAGCAGGGCTTCCACGCGGATACCGCAATCCAGTTCGACGATATAGGTGGTGACATCGCCAACATAGAGAAAATCGAGCACTTTGCCGGTATGGGCATGGGGCAGTTCCGCATGCCTGGCCAGTGCATGTACGTTCACCTGTTCCGGGCGGATCGCCATCACGCCCTGATCTCCGGTTTTGATACCTTGTTTGAGTGGGAGTGTGGTGGTGCCGAGCTGGTCGATTTCCAGCGTCATGTCGTTGTCGGAAACCTGTGTTACCCGTGCTGCCATCAGATTGATCTTACCGATGAAGTCGGCAATGAAGCGATTGGCCGGGTGGCTGTAAATTACGGAAGGCTCACCGATCTGCTCGACTTGCCCCTGATTCATGACAGCAATTCGCTGCGATAGCGCCAGCGCTTCATCCTGCGAGTGAGTGACAAAAACGAAAGTGATGCCGACCTCTTTTTGCAGGCTGATCAGTTCCCGTTGCATATCTTCCCGCAGCTTTGCATCCAAGGCGCCGAGCGGCTCATCCATCAGCAGCAGGCGCGGCCGGTTGATCAACCCGCGGGCAAATGCCACCCGCTGCTTTTGTCCGCCGGACAGTTCATGCGGAAAACGGTGTGTGAATCTGGACAGTTGTACTTCTTCCAGTGCTTTTTCTACTCGTTTTTTGATTTCGGCAGGTGTCTTTCCCGACATCTTCAACGGGAAAGCAACATTGTCCGCTACTGTCATGTGCGGAAACAGGGCATAGCTCTGAAAGACCGTATGAATAGGACGTTTCTCGGGCGGAGTGTTGGCGATATCCTGTCCATCCAGCAATATCTGGCCGGAATCAGGTACATCGAACCCGGCAATCATGCGCAGGAGTGTCGTTTTTCCGCAGCCGGACGGACCCAGTAAGGTGAAGAGCTCGCCTGCCTCGATCGACAGATTGACGCAGTCTACTGCGGTGAAGTCGCCAAAACGCCGGGTAACGTCGCGCAACTCGAGTAACGCCATGACTTTATTCCAAAAAGCCGGATTTTAACAAATTTGATTCTGCCGGGTTGGGAAACTCTGAATGCCTTTATATGAATGACGGCGAAGACTGGGATTCGGAGTTTCTCAGCCTCGTTCAGAGGTATATCTGGGCAAGTAGTAGTCCTGCCAGTAACAGTGCAAGCAACATCAGCAATCTGCTTTGCCGTTTCTCCTGTGCGACCAGTTGGGCCAGTCTGTCTTCCAGATTCTGGGCGCGTTCCTGGCTCAGGTTATAGTGCAGCAGGCGGGGAAACTGCGGCAGAATGACTGCCCAGTTGGTTGCTTCCTTCTGGAGATGGGTAACCAGCCCGCGCAGGCCGACCTGCTCAGCCATCCAGTTTTCCAGAAAGGGTTTGGCGGTTTTCCAGAGATCGAGATCCGGGTCCAGATCACGACCCAGTCCTTCGATATTGAGTAAGGTTTTCTGCAGCAGAACGAGCTGGGGCTGGATTTCCACGTTGAACTGGCGCGAAGCCTGAAACAGACGCAGCAGCACACGGCCAAAATAGATTTCTTTCAGCGGCCGGTCGAAAATCGGTTCACAGACGGCACGAATAGCAGATTCGAAGTCATCCACGCGCGTATTTCTCGGTGCCCAACCTGCTTCGATATGTGTTTGTGCTACGCGACGGTAATCGCGGCGGAAAAAAGCCAGGAAATTCTGCGCCAGGTAGTTTTTATCCTGATCACTCAGCGAACCCATAATACCGAAATCGACGGCAATGTAGCGCCCGTCACTGCCAACAAAGATATTGCCGGGGTGCATGTCGGCATGGAAATAGCCATCCCTGAACACCTGGGTGAAGAAGATCTCCACTCCCATGCGGGCAAGTTGAGGAATATCGATTCCCTGTGTGCGCAACGAGGCGACATGGCTGATGGGAGTGCCAACGACGCGTTCCATCACCATGACTTCCGTGTGGCAGTAATCCCAGTACACTTCCGGTACCAGCAGTAGAGGAGAATCCAGAAAATTACGCCGTAACTGGCTGCAGTTGGCTGCTTCCCGGATCAGGTCGAGCTCATCTCCCAGATGCCGTGCGAATTCTGCCACCACCTCACGCAGTTTCAGCCGTTTACCATCCGGCCAGATGGATTCGAGCAACCAGGCGCCGGTTTCCATCAGTGCCACATCATGTGCGATGACCGGCGCGATGGTCGGCCGCAGGATCTTGACAGCAGCGCGTGTGCCATCATGCAGTACCGCATAGTGCACCTGGGCAACCGATGCACTGGCGACCGGTTTGATATCGAATTCGAGAAAAACCTCATGAACCGGTCTGCCGTAGACGGTTTCCAGAATTTGGACTGCCTGTTCCGAAGGGAAGGGGGGTACCCGATCCTGCAGCAGTGCCAGTTCCTCGGCAAAATCCTGGGCAAGTAAATCCCGGCGAGTGGACAGCATCTGTCCAAACTTGATGAAAATAGGCCCCAGTGTTTCCAGCGCCAGACGCAACCTGACCGCGCGCGGCAGCTGGAGCCGTGAGCGGAATGGCAGCAAAGCCGAGAATACCTTGAGTATGCGCAGGCGAACTTGAGTGAACAGGATTTCATCCAGACCGAAACGAAAAGCGATCAGGATGATTTTGAGCAGGCGGAAGAAACGCATGAGGCAGTTGACCGGTCAGTGAAATTACCGGCAAACGAGGCCGGTGTCAGTGTGGCACGCAGCACAGCACTGCGTCATACGATTCTCGGTCATCGGCCAGTCCGGGGCAGATTGCCCGCAATCGAAGAAAACGATGGAACGAGTGCGGTAATCCGCTTCTCGAGTCGTAAAATCCGCCGCTGCAGTGATTCAACCTCGGAAGCAAGCTGATGGAACCGATTTCTGCTCGCGGTTACCGGCTGCTCCTCGCTCAGGAATTCACCCAGTGCTCGCGACAGATTGCGGATGCTTCCCAGATGCCAGCGTACCAGCTCCTGTCCGGTCAAGGTTGCCCGCCGGGCAAGCACATCTCCCATGACCGAGCTCAGATTTTCTTCGATTCCCGCCTGAAAGATCTTGCCCATGTAAAGCAGAGTATCTGCCAGTTCCGGATCACCGCAGATGATGATTTTATCGAACGCGGCCATCTCGCCGGAAGCAATGCGGGGGATGAGCTCGGCCGCTATGTCGAGAATGACCGCAGCTTGCGTATCTTTGGCGGCTGTCGTGAAATGGCCGTCCTGCGTAATCGTGACAGACAGGCTGGCCAGAGAGTCGATACGGAAACATACGGTTTCATTCGCATGAGTCTGTAACCGCTGTTTCACCTGGCTTGATTTATTGGCCAGACGATTCAGCCAGCCAGCCAGGGGGTAAGTCAATAGTGAAGACTGAGTGATCATTACAGAAACGGATTGTCAACATGGCCTGCTATCAGTGCAGGGCGGGTATGCCTGCCGCCGGATGGTTGAGAGTACATCCGGTGGTAGATCAGCTGGTCAGATTATAGCGCGATTTGGCGGGTGGACAGGCGGTTGCATCATTGCCGCTCAACCGGTTGACGATGACTTCAGACAGGGTGAGCTGCTCCTGCAGCGCGATTTCGGAAAGAATTTTCCACGCGCGATGGGTCACGCTGATGGTTTTATGCGGCTCAGCAGCATATCGCAATCTTGTTTCCTGCCGGTCTTTGGCTATACAGATAGCCTGTTTGATTTCTGCCCATTGACTTTCATTCAGCCACTTCTGGCACCACGCATTGAAACTGGCCGGGTCGGTCCTGGCCTGCAGATATTCCTGCCCGGCGATCACCCGCTGAGATTCGGTTTCATTGAGCCACGCGTGGTTTTGATTCAGCTGATTATCGATGAAGCTGATAGCTGCATTTCTGTCCTGTTGCCGGATGACGTAAGTGTGGTTTGTCATTTTTATTTTTGCTCAACTTGTTGCTCGAATTTCCGAAATATAAATAACGTCTTACGAGTGAGGATATTACAAGGGAACGTACCCTGGTCGCAACGTGAATTCCTGTCGTTCAGACGCCTGCCTGATTTCTTTTTTCGCCGTTATGTGCTGCCATTTTTCCGGTTTTCAGAGCGGGGAGGATGGAAATGGCTGTCATTGCGTATTGTACCCGGCTTTGGAATCAGCAGAAATGAAGCCGGTTTATCAATCTGTTTGAAATTACATACTTGTTTTGCTGCAGTAATCTGTTGCAAATTTAAGACAGGAGCCCTTATGAGCACTGACCTCGAGCAATTTTACGAGATATTTTTTGAGGAAGCAGGTGAATTGCTGGCAGAAATGGAAACACGCCTGCTGAGGCTGGATATTCTGTCGCCTGATCCGGAAGATCTGAATGCGATATTTCGTGTGGCCCATTCCATCAAAGGTGGAGCGGGAACCTTCGGTTTTACCGATATGGCAGAACTCACCCACGTGCTGGAATCCCTGCTGGACAGATTGCGCAGGAATGAGCTCGAACTGCGCGCTGAAATGGTGGATGCTTTCCTGCATGCCCGGGACGTGCTGAAACACCAGCTCGACGGCCACAAGGGCAACGGTTCAGCTGATCCGGCGGAAGTGGAAGCGGTCAATCGCAAACTGAAAGAGCTGGAGAGGGATACCGGCAGCAGTCATACGCCGTCTGAATGTCTGTCTGAAACCATCGAATCTGCATCGGTGGAAGAATCTGCCAGCGCTGTCGGTGCTGCTGTACCGGTCGCTGTTGCGGAACTGTCCGTGGCAGTAGCTCAACCGGTTTCCGTTCCGGAAAATGCAGCCACCTACCGGATCGAATTTGATTGCACGAACCTTGCCCGGCCGGTCATGGAAAAACTGCTGGCCGATCTCTCACGGCAGGGGCAACTGAAAAACCTGACCGAACCGGGCAATGAAACGATCTGTACATTGCAGCTTTCCACGCAGATCAGTGAGGAAGATGTCTGGGAATCACTGGCATTCCTGGTGGATCCGACCAGCTTGTCCATCGAGATCGCTGGAAAAATTGCGGATGATTCGCCATTGGCTGCAGTGGTTCCCGAGCCGGTGATCGAATGTGAACAGAAACACCCTCCTGCCATCGATCAGACAGCTGCAACAGTTGTTGAGGTGCAGGAGGAGAAAGAAGAAACCATAACACCCGTCCTGTCCAATGCTGCCAGTCCTGTTCCTGTCAGTCTCGTGAGTTCCGGGGCGAAGCAACCCGCAGGAGCAACTGCCGGCGCACCGCGCTCGAAACCATCGGCAGAGCAATCCTCAGCAAACAGCGAATCTTCTTCCATTCGTGTCAGTGTCGAGAAAGTGGATCAGATGATCAATCTGGTGGGGGAGCTGGTGATCACCCAGGCCATGCTGGCGCAAACTGCCAGTCAGATCGATCCGGTCATTTTCGAAAAACTGCTCAACGGCCTCAACCAGCTCGAACGTAATACGCGCGACCTGCAGGAAGCCGTCATGTCGATCCGTATGATGCCGATCAGTTTCGTCTTCAGCCGATTCCCGCGTGTAGTGAGAGATGTCGCTTCCAAGCTCGGCAAGCAGGTCGATCTCAAAACCGTAGGTGAAGGTACCGAACTG